>ENA-OPAL01000028-OPAL01000028.1-human-gut-metagenome-genome-assembly--contig:-NODE-28-length-110544-cov-6.570763_pt1 | contig 110544 bp, 122 predicted proteins | sample MGYA00241057_ERZ501430 | MGnify/ENA primary metagenome ERZ501430 (study PRJEB25962, sample SAMEA2042506) | human gut metagenome | biome: human gut; feature: human-associated habitat; material: faeces...
CCCATGCGTGACAGGCATGTATTCTAACCAACTGAACTAACGCACCATTATTTTTTTATTTGCTATCTCTCTCGATTGCGAGTGCAAAGGTACTACTTTTTTTTATTCCTGCAAATAAATTGCCCAGTTTTTTGTAAGAAAAATAATCTTTTTCTTGATTTCACTGCTTACGAATACCGTTTAGGGTAGCGTAAAAGGATGCTTAACAGAGCTACTATTCCTAATATTATAGGGTAGTACAGATAGCCAATGATACTGATAGGGGATAATTTTGTCAGTTCGGCTGCTATCAGCATTTGTGCTCCATAAGGAATAAGGCCTTGTACGACGCATGAAAAAGTATCGAGAATACTGGCACTTTTTCGTTTGTCTACCCTGAATTGTTCGGCTATGTTATTAGCTAGAGGTCCGACAGTAATAATGGCTATCGTATTATTGGCTGTACAGAAATTGGCTAAGCTGACTAATGCGGCAATACTAAGTTCGGCTCCTCTCTTGTTGCTTACATGGCGAGTCAGATGATGCAGAATATAATCTACACCTCCGTTGAAGCGAATCAGCTCAAGCATGCCTCCTGCCATTAATGTAATGATGATAAGTTCTCCCATTCCAGTGATGCCTTCACCCATGGAAGCAAACCATCCGAAAAGGTCGAAGCTTCCATATATACAACCTATGATACCTGTTGAAAGTACTCCAAGGAGTAGGACCAGAGTTACATTCATACCGGCAATAGCTGTACCCAGGACAATGAGGTAGGGGATAACTTTGCCCCATTCTATCGCATGTATTTCGCTTGCTGACTCTACTTGTGTACCATATATGATATAATAGATAAATACAAGCAGGGCAGCAGGAACGGCAATCAGGAAATTTACCCGAAACTTGTCGCGCATTACGCAACCTTGTGTACGTGTTGCGGCTATCGTAGTATCGGAAATAAAAGAAAGATTATCACCGAAAAAAGCTCCTCCTATGACGAGAGCTGTCATGAACGGCAGACTTACATCTGTCTTCATGGCAATACCCGCCGCAACCGGCGTAAGGGCCACGATTGTTCCCACCGATGTACCGATAGACAATGATATGAAACAGGAAGCCAGAAAAATTCCTGCCAGCAGCAGATTGTCGGGCAGTAGTAGAAGCGTCAGATTTACGGTTGCATCTATGGCTCCCATGGCTTTGGCCGATTGGGCAAAGGCTCCGGCCAGAATAAATATCCAGAGCATCAGCATGATATTTTTGTTTGCTGCTCCTGATGAATATTGAAGTATGCGGTCGTTGAGGCTTAATCCTTTTGTCGTTGCCACGGCGTAGACAGAGGCTACCAGAAATGCTACGGTGATAGGTACTTTGTAGAAATCGTTGACAATAAGTGAAGTCACCAGATAAAGACAAAGGAATACCACTAAAGGCATCAGTGCCCAGCCGTTGGGCTTGTTGATAATGGGAGTCAGTTTGTTTAAGTCCATAAAAATTGATGTATCTACCTTAAATTATATAAAGGAATCTCTGAAAATTGTATGGTGTGTTCTCAGAGATTCCTTGCTGTGTTCCTTAGTGCCTGATGACATTTTATTTTATTATTCAGGCTTCGGGAAGAAAAATGTTGTTATTATAAAGTTACCCCAGTCTTGAATATTGCAATTTCGCGGTAACCTTTCTTTTCATTGTTAACCCATTCTCCACTGGCTACTTTGATAACGTAGTCGATGAATCGTTTGCATGTAACAGTCATAGGCTCGTTTTCTACAATAACTCCGGCATTGAAGTCAATCCATCCCGGTTTGTGAGCTGCCAGACGAGAATTGGTAGAAATCTTCATGGTTGGTACGTAAGTACCGAACGGTGTACCGCGTCCGGTGGTAAACAATACCATGTGGCATCCACAAGAAGCGAGAGCGGTAGCTGCAACCAGGTCATTTCCCGGAGCAGAAAGCAGATTCAATCCTTTTGTCTGCAAGCGTTCTCCGTAAGGCATTACTCCTGATACGTAACTCTTTCCACATTTCTGTGTGCAGCCCAATGCTTTTTCTTCAAGAGTAGAAATACCACCTGCCTTATTTCCCGGTGACGGATTTTCGCCCACTGGTTCTCCGTGTGAAAGGAAGTATTCCTTAAAGTCGTTGATAAGATGTACGGTCTTTTCGAACAGTTCCGGAGTCTTGCAGCGATTCATCAGGATTGTTTCTGCTCCAAACATTTCAGGAACTTCAGTCAGTACGGATGTTCCTCCTTGTGCGATGAGGAAGTCTGAGAACATTCCCAGCAACGGATTGGCTGTAATACCTGAGAAGCCGTCTGAGCCACCACACTTTAATCCGACACGCAGTTCTGACAGTGGAATGTCGGTGCGTACATCCTGTTTACATTTTGCATATAAGTCACGCAAAATTTTCATGCCTTCCTCAAATTCATCGTCAACCTTTTGAGCTACCATAAACTTGATTCTGTCTTCGTCGTACTCACCGATAAATTCACGGAAAATGTCAGGCTGGTTGTTTTCGCATCCCAAACCTACGACCAATACAGCTCCGGCATTGGGATGGAGTACCATGTCGCGTAGGATTTTCTTCGTGTTTTCATGGTCGTCTCCCAACTGAGAGCATCCGTAATTATGAGGGAAAGCCATGATGGCATCGATTCCTTCTTCTTTTGTTTCACGGCGAAGAGCTTCTGCAAGCTGGTTCACGATACCGTTTACGCAGCCCACTGTCGGGATGATCCAGATTTCATTACGAATACCTACATCTCCGTTTTTACGACGATATCCTTTGAATGTAAGATTTTCCTGCGGAATATCCAGTGAAACCTCAACCGGATTGTACGTATAGTCCAGCAATCCGGCAAGGTTGGTTTTTATTTCTTTCTCGCAAATCCAGCTTCCCTGAGGTACATGTTTAATGGCATGTCCGATAGGATAACCGTATTTTACAATATTGTCACCTTCATTGAAATCTTGCAGTGTTACTTTGTGTCCGGCTGGAATATCTGTTTTTAAAGTAATCTCCTGTCCGTCAATCTGGATAGTTTCTCCAGCTTTCAGGGGAGTGATAGCGACAGCAACGTTGTCTGCCGGGTTAATTTTTAGATAAGTTGTTTCCATAAATTATATGTTAGTTATTGTTCCTGTTTGCATCCAGGTAGAAATCTATATTCTCTATTGTCAGCAGGTTGATTGGCATATAGTTGCATTCTTTTACTTTTTTCTTTAAGATAAGATGATTGCATAAACTTTCTACGCTGCTATATCCCTGTAGAGTAGGTTGCTGTGCGATAAGGAAGTCTATCACGCCTTCGCGCAGACAGGCTACATTTCTGGTCAGTAAATCGTAACCCATTAAGTGGAAATCGTGTCTTTTGTGTCTCAATATATATTCTCCAATGATATAGGCTTTTGAGTTGAATGTGATTCCATATGATATACCTGGATGCTTTTGGAAGAAATCATCCAGTATGGCCTCGTCTTCTCCTGGCTGTTTGGCATATAGATTCAATTCCCACATCTTCAAATCAGGATGGTGTTCTTTCATATATGCATAAAATCCTTCCTCACGGTGTAACTGCTGGTTTGAACCTAATCTGCCTTCGTTTATTTGCCGGAAGATAATCAGTTCTTTGCTGTCTTGTATCAGCATTTTTGCCATGCGTGCAGCGAAATACCCACTTTGTTTAGCATGTTGTCCGTAAAAAGCCAGTGGATTCAGATGAGGTATATTTGAATCTATAAATATATAAGGTATATTTAATATCTGAAGCTTGCTTACAATTTGGGTTGTTTCCGTTTCAATTGTCGGAGATAGAATCAAGCCGTCTGGGTTCATTGCCAGCAGGCGGTTGCCGGCGGATACGAAAGAGCCGAATTCGTATTGGTCGTAATAATCAATATGTAATGAAATGTTGAAATCGGAAAAAGCCTTCATTGCCTGATACATGCCATTTTCTACATCCACCCAATAGTCGCCTTTTGCATGGAGAGGCAATAAACAGGCAAAAATATATTTTTTATTTGAGGCCAGTGCGCTGGCATACATGTTGGGTTGGTAGTCAAGTTGCTTAAGGATGTTTTCTACCTTCTTGCGACTTGCTTCCGAAACGCCAGTTCGCCCGTGAAGAACTCTGTCTACTGTCCCGACTGACACTTCCGCCATCTGGGCTATATCTTTTATACGAATACGTTCTACTTGTTTATCCATATCTATATACCTTATTTATATAGGAGGTCTTTCTTAATTGATGAAGAAAAAATTTTTCGATACAAATATATAACTTTTTTTGTTATTTAAAAAATAACTCGTACCTTTGTGTGCGTACACAAAGAGGATATTGTTTATTTAATCTATGAAGACGCGAACATGTGATATCCACTTTGACGGTAAGATTATCAAACTTATTATAAATAGTATAAAATTTATCTACAATGGGAAAAATTGTTACTTTAGGTGAGATCATGTTGAGATTGTCTACTCCGGGAAATACCCGTTTCGTGCAGTCTGATAACTTTGATGTTGTATACGGTGGTGGTGAAGCAAATGTTGCTGTTAGCTGCGCCAATTACGGCCACGATGCATACTTCGTAACAAAGCTGCCGAAGCATGAAATCGGTCAATCAGCAGTAAACGCTTTACGTAAGTATGGTGTTAAGACAGATTTTATTGCTCGTGGTGGTGATCGTGTAGGTATTTATTATTTGGAAACAGGTGCTTCTATGCGTCCTAGCAAGGTTATTTATGACCGTGCTCACTCGGCTATCGCAGAAGCTGATCCGTGTGATTTCGATTTTGATGCTATCATGGAAGGAGCTGACTGGTTCCACTGGTCTGGTATTACTCCAGCTATCTCTGATAAGGCTGCAGAGCTTACTAAACTGGCTTGTGAGGCTGCAAAACGCCATGGAGTAACAGTTTCTGTTGACTTGAACTTCCGTAAAAAACTTTGGACAAAAGAAAAAGCTCAGTCTATTATGCGCCCATTGATGCAATATGTAGATGTATGTATCGGTAATGAAGAAGATGCTGAACTTTGTCTTGGCTTTAAACCTGATGCAGACGTTGAAGGTGGTAAAACTGATGCTGAAGGCTACAAAGGTATCTTTACAGCAATGGCTAAGGAATTCGGATTCAAATATGTTATTTCTACATTACGTGAATCGTTCTCTGCTACTCACAATGGCTGGAAAGCTATGATTTACAACGGTGAAGAATTCTATACTTCTAAGCGTTACGATATCAATCCGATTATTGACCGTGTAGGTGGTGGTGATTCATTCTCTGGTGGTATTATCCACGGATTGTTGACTAAACCTAACCAGGGTGAAGCTTTGGAATTCGCTGTAGCTGCTTCTGCTTTGAAACATACTATCAATGGTGACTTCAACTTGGTTTCTGTTGAAGAAGTTGAAGCTTTGGCAGGTGGTGATGCTAGCGGACGTGTTCAGAGATAATTTATTCAGTTAAGGAAATATTAGGTTATAAATAAAATGGCAAAATTTGACAAAATCGCGGTGTTGAACAAGATTGGTTCAACAGGTATGGTTCCTGTATTTTATCATAAGGATGCAGAAATCGCAAAAAAAGTAGTTAAGGCTTGTTATGACGGTGGTGTTCGTGCTTTCGAATTTACAAACCGTGGTGACTTTGCTCACGAAGTATTTGCTGAAGTTGTAAAATTTGCAGCAAAAGAATGTCCGGAAATGGCAATGGGAGTAGGTTCTGTTGTTGATCCTGCTACTGCTGCTTTGTACATTCAGCTGGGAGCTAACTTTGTAGTTGGTCCATTGTTCAACCCCGAAATTGCAAAAGTATGTAACCGTCGCCTTGTAGCTTATACTCCGGGTTGCGGAAGCGTATCAGAAGTTGGTTTCGCTCAGGAACTGGGATGTGATTTGTGTAAAATCTTCCCGGGTGATGTTCTTGGTCCGAAGCTGGTAAAAGGTATGCTTGCCCCGATGCCATGGTCTAAGCTGATGGTTACAGGTGGAGTAGAACCTACTCAGGAAAATCTGACTTCTTGGATTAAGGCAGGTGTATTCTGCGTGGGAATGGGTTCTAAATTGTTCCCTAAAGATAAAGTTGCTGCAGAAGACTGGGCTTATGTTACAGAAAAATGTAAGGAAGCTTTGGGATATATTGCAGAAGCTCGTAAGTAATAAAGAACTAAAAGTTCATTTTGTTTAAAGGTGTATAAAGTGAGAAGCATCGCGAAGTGTGAGCGCATACTTTGCGATGCTTTCTCATTTTTTTATGTCTTGTTTTGATAATTAAAGTAATCTTTTTTTTCAGTAGATGATAACTTTTTTATAGAAAGAGGGTAAGAAGCGGGATCGTTAAAACTGATAGCAGTGTTGTTATAAATGTACCTTGTGCCATGATAGTTTCTCCCTTTTCGTATTGTATACAAAATAATGTTCCATAAGAAGCAACGGGCATGGCTGCCAGAATTACATTGATATTGGCAATGGTTGGTTCGACATGGCATAGCCGTGATAGGTATAAAATGAGAAGAGGAATTGCGAACAGGCGTAAGATTGCTGTTATATAGATATTGGACGTACCTAACATTCGGCGGATAGGTATCTGTGCTATGGAAGAGCCAATGATAAGCAGAGCAGAAGGAACGGTCATATTTCCAAGTAAAGTAAGCGGCGTACTGATAACTTTGGGAGGAATCCATCCGGTAGCTACGATCAGGATGGAAAGATACGAGGCTATCATGGCAGGACAATATAATGTATCCCATTTAAATTTCATTTTCCCTTGATCACCCGAAATAAAAAGTGTACCGAAAACAAATATCAGCAAGGTGCTGGGAAAATTAAGAATGCTGGCGTAGAATACAGCGTTAGCTCCGAAAATAGAGGCTACAATAGGGTAGCCGATAAATCCTACATTCCCAAAGGCCAGCATAAAACTATAGATACCTCGGTCGGTTGCCTTTATGGGAAGATAGTGTGGCAGCAGAAAGCCGGCGCCTATCAGGATTACATAAGTAGCAAATCCGACAATAAGTAAAGGTATTATAAAATGCTTGTCGGGAAGAGTGTCGCCCATTACCGATGAAAGTATCAGACAGGGACATGCTACATTGATGACAAAAACAGATAATTTGCGGTCGAAATCCGCATCCATCATTTTTTTCTTGCTTATGATATATCCGACGACCACCAGTATGAAGAGGATAATCATTTGCGTTACGATTGCGTTCATATGCTTGTTTGTTTTTTGTGTTTATCTGGTTCTGTGAGAAACCAGACAAAGTTAAGTATTATTTCTACTCATTGTTTCGCCTGTTTTCTTTTGTTGCTGAAAATAAATTTGGATGAAACCGGAGTAGGACTGTAATCTTGTTTATGTGAATATTAGTTTAAAAAGTTTTCCATATATCTAATTTTCTTATAAATTTGCAACCTAATTTTAGGGCAGATATGTCCTGGTGATAAAAAGAAGCAAGATAAAAACAACATAATTATGAGCAAAAAATTTACTGAGTATTCGCAGCTCAACCTTTCTGAGGTGAACAAGGAAGTGCTGAAGAAATGGGATGAAAATGATGTTTTCTCCCGCAGTATGACAGAACGTGAGGGACATCCGTCTTTCGTATTTTACGAAGGTCCTCCCTCGGCAAATGGTATGCCGGGTATTCACCACGTGATGGCTCGTACCATTAAGGATACATTCTGTCGCTTCAAAACGATGAAAGGTTTTCAGGTTAAGCGTAAGGCTGGCTGGGATACCCACGGCTTGCCGGTAGAACTGGGCGTAGAAAAAGCTTTGGGCATTACGAAAGAGGATATCGGTAAAACCATTTCTGTGGCAGAATATAATAAACACTGCCGTACAGATGTCATGAAGTTTACAAAAGAATGGACTGACCTGACTCATAAGATGGGATACTGGGTGGACCTCGAAAATCCATATATTACTTACGATAACCGTTATATCGAAACATTGTGGTGGCTGCTCAAACAGCTTTATGGCAAAGGATTGTTGTATAAAGGCTATACCATTCAGCCATATTCACCTGCCGCAGGTACAGGCTTGAGCTCTCACGAGCTGAATCAGCCGGGATGTTATCGTGATGTGAAGGATCTGACTGTAGTAGGTCAGTTCAAGATGAAAAATCCAAAGCCTGAGATGGCAGAGTGGGGTACACCTTATTTCATCGCATGGACAACTACTCCGTGGACATTGCCTTCGAATACAGCTCTGTGTGTGGGCCCGAAGATTGATTATGTAGCTGTACAGACTTACAATGCATATAATGGAGAGAAGATAACCGTAGTGCTTGCAAAGCCGCTGCTTTATGCTCATTTCAATAAAAAAGCAGAAGGCATGGCGCTGGAAGATTATAAACCTGGCGACAAGCTGATTCCTTTCAAAGTAGTAGGTGAGTATAAAGGAACAGATCTGGTCGGCATGGAATATGAACAGCTTATTCCGTGGGTGAAACCAGTTGAAACAGCGGAAGACGGAAGTTGGAAAGAAGCTTCTGACAAGGCTTTCCGCGTAATTCCGGGTGACTATGTAACTACCGAAGACGGTACTGGTATCGTACATATTGCTCCTACTTTTGGTGCAGACGACGCTAATGTAGCTCGTGCAGCAGGTATTCCTTCGCTGTTTATGATTAACAAGAAGGGTGAAACACGCCCGATGGTTGATCTGACCGGTAAGTTCTATCTGATGGATGAACTGGACGAAACATTTGTAAACGAATGTATCGATGTAGAAAAATACAAGGAATATCAGGGACGCTGGGTGAAGAATGCATACGATCCTCAGTTTACTGTGGATGGCAAGTATGATGAAAAAGCTGCTCAGGCTGCTGAATCACTTGATGTATATATTTGCATGATGCTGAAACAATCTGGACTTGCATTCAAGATGGAGAAGCATGTGCACAATTACCCACACTGCTGGCGTACTGATAAGCCGGTGCTTTATTATCCACTCGACAGCTGGTTTATCCGTTCTACTGCAGCCAAAGACCGCATGATAGAATTAAACAAAACTATCAACTGGAAACCGGAATCTACTGGAACAGGACGTTTCGGTAAATGGCTGGAAAACTTGAATGACTGGAACTTGAGCCGTTCTCGTTATTGGGGAACTCCGCTCCCTATCTGGCGCAGTGAAGAAGGAGAAGAACTTTGTATTGGTTCGGTAGAAGAACTCTACAATGAAATCGAAAAATCTGTTGCTGCCGGATTTATGGCAGAGAATCCTTATAAGAAACTTGGTTTCGTTCCGGGTGAGTATAGTAAGGAAAACTATGATAAGATTGATTTGCATCGTCCGTATGTAGATGACATCGTATTGGTTTCTGCCAGTGGCAAGCCGATGAAGCGTGAAAGCGATTTGATAGACGTTTGGTTCGATTCAGGTGCAATGCCTTATGCTCAGTTGCATTATCCGTTCGAAAACAAGGAAATCGTTGATAACCGTTCTTATTATCCTGCCGACTTTATCGCTGAAGGTGTGGACCAGACTCGTGGATGGTTCTTTACTCTGCATGCTATCGCTACGATGGTATTCGACAGCGTGGCTTACAAGAATGTAATCTCTAATGGTCTTGTGCTCGATAAGAATGGAAACAAGATGTCCAAACGTTTGGGTAATGCTGTCGATCCATTCGGTGCTATCGAAAAATTCGGTTCAGATCCGTTGCGTTGGTATATGATAACCAACTCATCACCATGGGATAACTTGAAATTCGATACAGATGGAGTAGACGAAGTGCGTCGTAAGTTCTTTGGTACATTGTATAATACATATTCGTTCTTTGCATTGTATGCAAATGTTGACGGATTTACATATGCAGAAGCTGATGTTCCGGTTGCTGAACGTCCCGAAATCGATCGTTGGATATTGTCTTTACTCAATTCTTTGATTAAGGATGTAGATGCTTGCTATAACGATTACGAACCGACTAAGGCTGGCCGTTTGATTACTGACTTCGTAAACGACAATTTGAGTAACTGGTATGTTCGTTTGAACCGTAAACGTTTCTGGGGAAGCAGTATGTCGGCTGACAAGCTTTCTGCTTACCAGACTCTTTATACCTGTCTGGAAACTGTTGCCAAATTGATGGCGCCGATTGCTCCGTTCTATGCAGACCGTTTGTATATGGACTTAATTAGCGTGACAGGACGTGATAATGTCGTTTCTGTACACCTTGCTAACTTCCCGGTTGCAGACGAGAGCCTGATTAATACAGAACTTGAGGCACGTATGCAGATGGCACAAGATGTAACATCTATGGTATTGGCTTTGCGTCGTAAAGTGAATATCAAGGTTCGTCAGCCGCTGCAATGTATTATGATCCCGGTAGTTGATGAAGATCAGAAGCGTCATATCGAAGCTGTGAAGGATCTTATCATGAGCGAGGTGAACGTGAAAGAAGTTCGCTTTGTGGAAGGTGCTTCAGGAGTATTGGTGAAGAAGGTAAAATGTGACTTCAAGAAACTTGGTCCGAAATTTGGTAAACAGATGAAAGCTGTGGCAGCTGCTGTTTCTGAAATGAGCCAGGAGGCTATTGCCGAACTTGAAAAGAACGGTAAGTATACATTCCAGCTCGATGGTGGAGAAGCAGTTGTAGAAGCTACTGATGTAGAAATATTCAGTGAAGATATACCAGGTTGGTTGGTTGCCAATGAAGGTAAGCTGACTGTGGCTTTGGAAGTAACTGTTACAGAAGAGTTGAAGCGTGAAGGTATTGCCCGTGAACTGGTGAACAGAATTCAGAATATACGTAAAAGTAGTGGTTTTGAAATAACTGATAAGATAAATATTGTCTTATCTAAAAATCCTGACACGGATGGTGCTGTAAACGAATATAATACTTATATTTGTAACCAGGTATTGGCAAATTCACTGACACTGGCTGATGAAGTTGCTGATGGAACAGAACTGAATTTCGATGACTTCTCACTTTATGTGAAAGTTACAAAATTGTGATATTGAACTAATAAGAATGTAATGTGCTACGCTACTTGCTAAAGAAAATTCTTTTTCGGAAGTGACAAGCGCAGCGGATTACATATCTTAGACTATTATTAACTTTTAAATACTTAATCTTATGGCTGAAAAAACGAGATACTCTGACGCTGAACTCGAGGAGTTCCGTGCCATTATCATGGAAAAACTTCAGCTCGCAGAACGCGACTATGAAAAACTGAAGAGCAGTATAATGAATACCGACGGTAATGATACTGATGATACATCACCTACTTACAAGGTTTTGGAAGAAGGAGCCAATACATTATCGAAGGAAGAAACAACTCGTCTGGCTGCTCGCCAACTGAAGTTTATTCAAAACCTGCGTGCAGCTTTGGTGCGCATTGAGAACAAAACTTACGGTATCTGTCGTGAAACAGGAAAACTTATTCCGGCAGAAAGACTCCGTGCTGTACCTCATGCTACACTAAGTATCGAAGCAAAGCAGCAGGGCAAGAAATAATTTGATGATAGATTTGTCATTCAGACAGGTAAAATGAGTGGAGAGAGACCATATTATGCCTGTCTGAGTGACAAATATGTTAATGTATATAGGTATTTATGAAGAAATTTTTGACACAAGGACGCCTGGCGGCTTTGATAGTTTTTGCGGTTTTGCTGATTGATCAGGTAATAAAGATATGGATAAAAACTCATATGTATCTGCATGAGAATATCCATGTAACTGACTGGTTTTATATATACTTTACGGAAAACAACGGAATGGCTTTCGGTATGGAAGTACTGCCGAAATTGTTTCTTACTTTATTCCGTATCGTGGCTGTCGTATTAATTACTTGGTATCTGCATAAAATTACGACTCAGAAGGAGAAGCTGAAAACCGGTTACGTCGTGTGTCTGGCATTTATTCTTGCAGGGGCAATAGGCAATATCATCGACTGTGTTTGTTATGGTGAAATATTCAGTGAGAGCACTCATTATCAGATTGCGTCATGGGTTCCTGTAGGGCAAGGTTACGCCGACTGGCTTCATGGCAGAGTGGTGGATATGTTTTACTTCCCTATCATTGATACTCACTGGCCGGAATGGATGCCTTTCTGGGGAGGAGAACGTTTCATATTCTTTAGCCCGATCTTTAATTTTGCCGATGCAGCAATTAGTTGTGGCATTATCAGCTTACTTATTTTTTATAGCAGTTATCTGAGCAATGGTACTCATCCTAAAGACTCCAAAGAAATAAAACAATGAAAAAACAAGCTAGTTGGTTGTTAGTTGCTGCTTTTCTGTCAGGTATGGCAGGTTGTGGCAAGAAGATTCCGGATGATATTATCCAGCCGGATGCAATGGAAAGTCTGCTGTACGATTATCATTTAGCTTCTACGATGAGTAGCTCTGTTTCGTATACGGAAAACTACAAAAAAAACGCTTATTTTAAGTATGTTTTTCAGAAGCATCATGTGACGGAAGAGGAGTTTGACTCATCTATGGTGTGGTATACTCGTAATAGTGACCAGCTGGCAACGATTTATCAAAACCTGCAAAAGCGTTTTGAAAATGAAGAGAAACATATGAAGGTGCAGGTAGCTAAACGTGATAACCAGATTGATGTTTCTATGTCGGGAGATACAGTAGATGTATGGCAAGACCGGACATTATATTGGCTTTCTGCTTCAGTTCTGACAAATAAACTGATGTTTGATTTGAAAGCTGACACAACCTTCAAGCCGCACGATGCAATGGAGCTGACTGCTGATTTTCATTTTATGCCGGAAAATGGACGTCCTTCTGGAAAAGCTGTAATGGCATTGAACTTTTACTTTGACAATGATAGTGTGCAAGGGCTGACTCGTATAGTATCTAGTTCAGGTAAACAGCGTTTGTATGTCCGCGCCGATTCTGCTTTCACCATTCGTAGTATCAGTGGGTTTGTATATTACACAGATGAGAAAAATCCTAAGAGTAGTATGCTGATTGACGATATTCATCTGACCCGTTATCATAATATGGAGAAAGAACAAGAGCTGGTTGCCGATACTATTCAAAAAGTTGACCTTCCGGATACAGAGAGCAAGAAGGTAAGACTTCAGGAGAAAGCAATCATGCAGCCCATGAGAAAAATTGAAAATCGGAAATGAAACGTTTTGCTACGCACAGAGTATATAGCTTGCTTACAGTCGAAATAAAATCTTCCCAAGTTTTAGAGCTTGAAGAAGATGGAAGAGTAAGCAAGCTTTATCCGTTTACGGAAGAAATCTCTGCTACCGAATGGCTTCCCGGATTGGTCGTACTTTCTCCTTGTCTGATATGGAAAAATCCGGAAGAGAATTTTTCTGAATTCAAAATGCGTATAAGCAAAATTCCTGTTTGTGAAGCTGCTCTCCGTGCATACTGGATATATCCGTTTAATGTTTCTTTAATGGAATTTGCCGGAAATAGTCGTATTACGTTATTAAAGTGAGGATGACCACGCAGTTCTTCTCCTGAATTCAGCGCAGACAATGGCAGTAGCTACTGCAACATTCAATGATTCACTTGTTTCACATCCTTGCGGGTAATTGGGAATGAGTATGCGGTGAGTAACCATTTCTGCTATTTGTTTGCTTATGCCATTGCCTTCATTCCCCATGATGATAATTCCATTGGCAGGTAATTCTTGGGTATATATATTTTCTCCATCAAGAAATGTTCCAAAAATAGGGGTATTCTTTTGAGAAGCACTTTTTAAAAAATCAGGTAAATTGCAATAATGCAATTTGACACGTGCTATTGCTCCCATTGTAGCTTGTATGGTTTTAGGATTGTATACATCAGCAGTTCCGGAAGAACAGAAGATATGCTCTATTCCAAACCAGTCGGCAATGCGGATGATTGTTCCTAAATTTCCGGGATCTTGTACATCATCTAAGGCCAAACATAAAGATTGTTCTGTTACGTTTGCATCGAATTCGTAATGAGGTTGCTCGAAAACGGCAAGAACTTCCTGCGGGGTTTTTAGCAGACTGGCTCGTGAAAGTTCTTCATGAGTAACTTCTATTATTTCGGCTGCTTGCAGATAGGGATGACTTTGCAGCCATTCTTTGGTAGCAACCAGCAACTGGCATGAAAAGTGGTTGATTAAATCGTTTACTAACTTGTTCCCTTCTGCCAGAAAGGCATGTTCTTCTTTCCGGTTCTTTTTTAATTCCAGCGAACGGATATATTTAATTTTATTTTTACTTAGCATGGGTATTTGTGTATAAAATAACAAATATTCACTGACAAAGCTAAGAAGATATTTTTAATTATCCGAAAGAAAAACTGGGAAAATATGAAAAATCCCTTCTGTAGCTTCCTGAACGCATATTTCAAATAAAAATTGAATTTAAGGTTCTTTATTATCCGTGGATTTATCCTATTTTTGTGGACATAAGTTTTACGATTGTTTTACGAAAATATGGCTACATTCAAGGTCGTTGTTTTCCCTCACCAGAAAAGAGAGGATGGAACATATAATGTAAAGATACGTGTTACTCAGGACAGAAAATCAAAATACATACGGACATCACAATATGTTTCTTCTTCTGATATCACAAAGAAGAAAGAGGGTGGTGTTGAGAAAATCAGAATCAAGAATCAGGCGGTTATCGACCTGATGGATGAACTGATTTTATCTTATCGTAGAAAACTGGCCAAGGCCGGTGTGTGTGCTGAAAAGTGGAATATTGATCAGGTAGTAAGTTATATTCAAGAAGACGAAGTCTTTTCCCTTGATATAATTGCATACGGAAGGAAATGTGCTGATGATATGGAGCGGAATGGCCGTGAGGGAAGTGCACATACCTATCGCGTGGCGATGAACGCATTGGAGAGATTTGCTAGTGGTAGTCTTGATGTAAATATGGTCACTGTATCATTCCTAAAAAACTATGAAAGATTTCTGAGAAGTGAACCGTCCATGAGAGGTGTGAATAAAAGCAGCTCTCCATTGTTATCTAAAGGTCAGACGAAAAAGAATAATGCCATAAAGTTGTACATGACTGTCCTCAAAGCTGTGTTCAATCAGGCAAAGTATGAGTATAATGATGACGAAGCCGGACTGATACGAATACCTCTTTCTCCTTTTAATAGATATACCATGCCAGAGAATATTCAGACTGCTTCCCGTGTCCTCACCGTCGAGCAGATTCAGGAGATTATAGACCTTCCATACTTCCGGAATGGGAGCCCATACTATCAGTTGAATATGGCGAAAGACGTGTTTCTTTTATCATTCGCACTCATGGGGATAAATTCTGCTGATATGTATGATCTCATTGGCTTCGAGGATGGGATTATATCCTATGAGCGGAAAAAAACGAAAGGAAGGCGGAAGGATAATGCTTTCATACAGGTAAAAGTGGAGCCTGAGATCGCTTCTTTATTTGATAGATATAAGGGGAAAGACCGTGTGTTCTCATTTTCTGAGAAGTATGTGTCGGCCGATGATTTCAACAAGGCGATAAATTTGGGTTTGAAGAAGGTGGGGCAGACGATTGGTGTACCTGACTTGAATTTCTATTATGCTCGGCACTCAATGGCATCCATTTGTGCCAACAGATTAGGAATAGATATTGCACGTGTGGATGAAATGCTTAATCATAGTGATCCGAAATTGGCTCTTGCAAGGGTTTATATTGAAAAGGACTTTAAGCCCTTGTGGGAAGCAAACCGGAAACTCATAGATTTATTTGATTGGAGTTTCTATACAAAAGAAAAGCCGGAGGATTGACCTTCGGCTTAATTTATTTGAATGCTTTTCCTATTCTATCCCCAGATACCCATCCGTCACCGAACTGACAGTTCTTAATATCTACAATGTAGACTCCTTTTATTTCTAGTCCTTTGCTTTGCGCCTCTTCGAGATAGGTGTGTGCATAGGCATCGAAATTCGCCCCTGAGTATGCATCCACGGCAAGGATGAGGAAGTTGGCGTCGGTCAGTTCTCCTTTGTAGATTCCTATGTCGGCATCCACGAGGCTCTGGATGTATCTGTCTGCCTTATCTTTCTGTTCCTGGGACGGCTTGTTCCCTCCGCATCCGAACAGCGATATTGCCAGTATGGTCAACAGTATTTTCTTCATAGATTCAGATATTTAGTTTGTTCTTTAATTCATTATACAAATCAGGATTCTTCATATCCTCCCAGTAGTATTTTTTGTAGCGACTTCTACTAAATCCATTCTTGTCATCATAAACCATGATGCATTCCTTGTCACACAAGATGATTACCGAAGACAGAAGCAGCTTGGCATAAGAAAAGGCCTGAAGAAATGCCGCTTCTATTTCCTGATTATTCTTCATGTGGTATTTTGCTTCAATCAACACCTTTGCCTTTTCATCTTCTGGCTTGTTATCATAATGAAGTGCATAATCAGGGAAAATCCGATGTCCTCTTCCTGCATGAATTGGCAACTGACGGATATAGTCCTTATGTTCATACCATCCCATTTCGTTCAACAGCGGTTCCAACAGATTCATTTCAACGTCTCTTTCGTTTTCAATAGTGATTCCTTCAGGTAATGAAGGGGTGTAAATCTGTGGAAGTACGGATATGTCAAATCCTTTTCCTTCTATCATTCTCATGAGTTCTGCATAATCTTTTCCTGAAACTGGCCATCCGTTGACTCCTTGAAAGTTCTTTCTCACAAGCGGATGATCTGAAAAGTATTCATCGGCTTTTAGTTCCTTTAAAGAAATATGCGGAATTTCGATTCTGTTCCCTATATAAGTATTGCTATAATAATGGAAGAAAGGATCTATAACTCCATCTGTTTGCGCAATCCACAAACAGGTAATAGCACTAACAGGGGAAGTTTCATAGTGGATAAGAATATCTCCTCTCTTTGTGTCTTTACTGGATTGCCAGAACCCGGTAGTCCACTCTTTACCATATCCCTTAATCAATCCTCCGATAAACCACGCAGCCGATGGCTTTGGCATATCTATATCATCTTCTTTTACTAAGAGATTAGGAGCATAGTCATACATGAATGCACTTAACTCGTCAGGAGACAAGCCGTTTTCTGTCCTGAACTGATAGAATACCTTACACAGTTCCCAATAATACATGCACCTGGCTTTATAGTCCGGTTTCTTCGGTATTGGAGGTAATTCGATTTCGAAGTAGTCCGCAAGTCTTGTAAGCTGATAGAACTCGTCAATGTATATGTAAGGGAAGAAATACTCTCTGAACAGATAGTTCAGCTCCATTGACAAGAACGGTACAAACTCCAGCATCTGTTCAAAGTCTCCGATCTTCAGAACTTCTTCCGATTCTACCATCAATCCGGTGGATATGATTTCCTCGTACAGTTTCCCGGCATCATCCAGAGATTTTAATTCAGTACCTTCATATTCTGATACCTTGTAGCACCAGAAATCCTCCAGTATTCCGCAAATCATTTCGGAGTTGAATCCATCCTTGATTTTCGGGTTGTATTTCTCAAACAGGCGTTCCTCTTCTATCCACTCTTTCCTATCTGAAAAGCTGGATATAGCAGACTTACCTTCAGGTGAGTTTTTATATAAGTTCCAGAGATATTGATTAAATTTCATTTCTATAATTGTGTTTTGACGGATAATATATTTTCTACGATGAACATCTTCCTAATTTTTTCTTTGTGAAGTTTTATGTCGTCATATTTGGGGTTTTCGCTCCGTAGAATAATATAGTTTTCTTCGTCAGGCTCGTATCTACGTATATACTTAATCATACGATATTCATCTAACAAGATAAGATACATTTGCCCATAGAAAATATCCTCCCAACTATGAATTTCTCTGATTACAACCATGTTTCCATCAAAAATTCGTGGTTCCATGCTGTCTCCGTTTGCCCGTACAATCTGTGAGCCCTTATTGATTCCGGGAAGGTTTACCGAGCCTATGATATTATCTTGTGTGAAGTAAATATCCCTTTGGTCGGTACCGCATGTTGCATCAATGTCATAGACTAATGTTCCTGAATAATCGCCTCCCTTTATATCGTTTGGGGAAATGGAAGATCCAGACTTGAGTGGGGCTGCATCTTTAATCATTTCTCCCTCGCCATATAACAGCCAGTCACGATTTAATTCAGGATAAGAAGTCAGAACATTGTTTAGTTTTTCAGAGCCAAACCCCTTTCTCATAGATGTAACATAACCTGTTGACAAATTGCATTTCAATTCAAATTCTTTCATGCTAATACCCTTGTACTTAATAAATTCAAGGGTTCTTTCTTTTATCGTCTTATTCATATGGCAATGCTTTAAAAATGTTAAATCAGAACACAAATCAGAACAATGTTTTGTTATATCAGAACAATGTTCTATATTTGCATCAGAAACGTAACACTGATACGAAACAAAGATAGTAAATAACCATTTAACTACACACGATTATGAAAAGAAATGTATTACACGAGATTATGAGCCTTGCTTGGCAGTTCGTAAAGCGAAACGGTTTCTCTATGAGTGAAGCAATGAAATGCGCTTGGGCAAATATGAAGATGAAATCAGCTATGAAGCAAAAAATTTTGAAGTTCTACTTCAAAAAGGTAGACGGTAGCATCAGAGAGGCCTACGGTACACTGAAAGAAAACCTAATACCTGCGACAAGTGGTGATAACAGAAAGAAGAATGACACTGTTCAGGTGTACTTCGATACTGAGAGACAAGAATACAGATGCTTCAAGAAAGCTAACCTTTTAAACATCGCATAACTATGACACGCAACGAAATCGAAGAAGAACTTGACGGGCTGTACAAAGACCTGAACTTCGCCTACAACGCAGATGAAGAGACTTTATGCAGGGCTTTCAATGCTGACAGCAAGCAAGAATACATCAAAGCACTTACTGAAGAGGTGGACAAATACGAAGCCCTTCTTGAAGAATACAACCTGCCTGAAGATGATGGCATGGACTACATCAACCTTCAGTTATCACAAGGCATGGCAGTGACGCACTGGTAACTCACCTACCCTGCTGACGGACTGAACGGCAACCGATAGCGAGAATCGGGCAGGGTTCTACTTGATTGGTTCTTTGACATGATGAAAATTTAGGCTTGCTGTTAAGCCTGACGTGAAACGGACGACTGAGTAGCGATAACAGCGCAGTGAAAAGGATGCGATAAATGGACTGCAATAAGCAAACGCAGCGCATTAATCACTGAGAAAACAAAAAGACACTTATACGATTGCAAGTGAGTGTAGGTCACTTACAAATACAATCTTAACTGATTAGACACTAGCAAGACATATACCCGTGGCTTACCCAACCTTGGATAAGCGGCAAGGCAACCACCGGAACGCCCACGGGAACGATATTTAATACGCACGGTTATGAAAATACTTCTTTTTCTCTGTGCATTATCAGTGGTGGTGATGCACTTCAATCAGGATTTGAATCCGGTCTATTGGATCGGATTTTCAGGATTTGTAATAACTGGCTTATGGGCCGCTTATAAAATGGATAAAGATGAACGAGCTGCAAGAAACAATAAAAAGCATCTGTGATGATTTCGCAGACATCAATGCTATACTGGCGGCTCGTTCTCGTGAGCTTGACAGACGCGAGCTGTTTGATAAAGAGATAGAAACAGAAATCAATAACATTAAAAAGAATAGACATGAAAACAAATGAAGAATTGCGGGGAATGACGCAGGATGAACTTGTGGCATACGCACAGAATTTACAAAGTGAATCTGAGGAATACCAAAAATCAATGTTGTACTATATGGAAGAAAAGAAAAAGATTGAATCGAAGTTTGAGAGTTTCAAGAACATGGTTAAATCGTTGGTCATTTTAGTTGATTAGTTTTTATGAGTTATAAAAAATGGGTAAGTGCCGGGCTCTGAGGTTCGGCACTTTTTATTGGCAGATAGTTCAGGCGGTAGAACACCATGTATGGGTTAGCATGGAAGTCACGGGTTCAAGTCCCGTTCTGTCAGCAAACAATCAAATACTTAAACTATGGTAAGAGAAATTACAGTAGACGAAAATTACCAGACAGTACGGCTGTTTGACGCTATGAAGAAAGGGGATATCTACAAGGTTCCCTACGACAAGAAACGGCATAACGGAATCAAGCTGGAAGCCTCACGCCGCAATCGTGACCTCCGGCTGATCGGAATCTTAAAGAATAAAATGGACGTGAAGTACAGGGTGTCGGCAACAGAATATCCAGGCTTCTCAGCAATTATCTGCTTAAAATAAAGGAGATGCTTTATGGAAATAGATGCATGGCAGTTGCAAGTTTTAATCAGAGAGGCTGCAAAAGAGGCTGTTGCTGAGTTTGCAAGGCATCTTGAACCATCTAAGGACGAAATTACTTATAGTCAGGCATGTAAGGAATTTGGAGAAGGATGGTTAGACCATCAAGTAGCTATCGGTGCAGCCAAATGGTTTCGTAAGGGTGTATATAAGAACTCCCCTAAAATCTTTTCACGAAAAGAGCTGAAGGCTTTAAAAGAGGGGCCTTCAAAAGTATTGAGAAATTGTTTTTAAAAAGTAACTATGGATGAAAAACTTAATTTATATCAGAAGATACAGCTTGTCTCAAATGAGATAAAAAATATCGAAAAGAATCTAACCGTAGGCAAAGGCAACTATGCCTATAAAGCTGTACAGGATATTGATGTCACCCTTGAAGTGAAGGAAGCTGAATCCAAGCATGGCCTCGTCAGTATTCCCATCAAACAGGAACTTGTTAAATCAGAAATTATTCGAGTCGTTAAAGAAGGTGGAGGGGAATCTATCAACTATATGGACATCGTAAAAATGACCTTACGTATCATCAATCTTGATAACACATCCGAATATGTGGACGTGGAAAGTTTTGGTCGTGGACTTGACCCAGGCGACAAGGGATTTGGTAAGGCTTCTACTTATGCTAGAAAATACGCATTACTTAATGCCTACAAGATTGCTACTGGTGAAGATCCTGACGAAATCAAATCGAAGGCTCAGGCACCAGCAACAGTAGATGAAGTGAAAAATACTGTGATCAGTTATATGATGACTGACAATCAGTTTACTCAAAATATATTATCCTATTTCAATGTAGGAAGTGCTGATGATATGACAAATGAGCAATTTAAGATGGCGTACAATAACCTTAAAAAGAAAGGGAAAATATGACAGAAACCATGTACATAGGAAGCGGTGATGTCCACGCCTTAATGAGTGGGAAAAATACGAAGTCACATATCGCCCTCATGCAGCGTTTCGTTAGCGGAATTAAGCCTTATTACAATGCCTTTGCTAGTCCGATAGATGCTTTACGGACGGGAGCTATTCTTGAAAATAGATATTTACTCACTTTGCCTGACAATTACTTTACACAATATGTTGTTAGGTCAGATGAAATGGATGTTTTTAAGTGTAGTTTGGACTTCGCTCGTATCGAAAAAGGGGAACTAACGGATTTTGATGAATTGAAGACTCTTTATCTTTCAGATTACCTTGATTTTATTGAGCCTGTAAAGCATGACAACAAGGCTTTAATCGAATACGTCAAGAAGAAGCATAAAGCCTATTATTATCAGGTTCAAGAACAACTCTTCTGCACTCATCTCAAAAGCTGTAACCTTGTTTTTCTGTCTGTCACAACCTACGATGATGAAACCAACTGGCATCGTAATATTCTTCCCAATGAGTTTTGTAAAATCCGTATCAATCGTGACGAACAGGCAATTGCAGAAATAAAACAACGTGGACAGATTTTCCAACAGATAAAAGATTTTTATTCAAATTAATATGGCAAATCAAATAACCGGACGGCTGGTCTATATTGGCCAGCCACAAGAAATCCAATCCAAAAGCGGTGGCAACCCGTTTGTGAAACGTGAATTTATTCTTGATGCCACGACACACGACCCATATACAGGTGAACGCAACCAGTACGAAAACATTTTACCTCTTGAAGTAAGTGGTGATAAATGTTCAGAACTTGACCAGTTCAGAATCGGTGACGTAATAACGGTTTCTTTTGCTTTGCAGGGTAGAGAGTGGACAAATCAGGACGGACAAGTAAAACGTATGGTGTCCATCCGCTGTTATAAGCTAGAAGCCCGTCAGCTACACCAGCCAGCGTCTATGCCAGCTCAGCAACCGACACCGACACAAATACCAACCATGGCACAGGCATTTCCACCTGATGTAGATGTGAACGGGAATCCCAAAGATGACTTACCTTTTTAGCCTATGAGCTTATTTAATCTGAAAAATGAATACGATATACCAAAATTCAAGGCTTATGTAAACAAGCTGTTTCAGGAACGTGCAGTTGTGGAGGTAAAGAAGAAACTGCCTAACCGCACGCTCGCACAGAACAGTTATCTACATCTGCTTTTAGGATATTTCGGTAGTGAATACGGTTGCAGCCTTGATGAAGCAAAGATCGACTTCTACAAAAGGACTTGCAACCGTGATTTGTTTGAGAGAAAGACGGTCAACAAGAAGGGTAAGGAAGTAACCTACCTAAGAAGTTCTGCTGAACTGACAACCGGTGAAATGACTTTGAGCATTGACCGTTTCCGTAACTGGAGCGCATCTGTGGCCGGAATCTATCTGCCGGCTGCCAATGAACAACAGATGCTTATCTATGCGCAACAAGAAATCGAACGTAATAAAGAATTTATTTGATTATGGACAAATTTTTAGGACAAGACATTCCTGAGCAGGAACGATGGCAGTTTCTTCAGGACAACGCCGATGCGGTAGAGAAAATCGGATATACTCACCGATTCACCCCTGAAGAACTGGCTCAGAAGAAAGAGACTTTGGCCGAGGTATCAATCACCATCAACGATGTTGAATTGGAGAAGAAAGAGGCTATGGAAAGTTTTAAAGAACGCCTGAAGCCTTTGAATGAAGAGAAGCAGGAACTTCTGGACCATATCAAAAGAGGTTCAGAGTTTGTGGAAAATGAAGAATGTGCCAAAATCCTCTACCATGAAGAAAAAATGGCTGGTTTCTATAATAAGCTTGGTGAATTGGTCTACAGCCGACCAATAATGCCTCAAGAAATGCAAAAGACAGTTTTTAGTATTAACCGTAAAACAGGAACAGACAATTAATTATGAGTGAAAACAAAATCAATTTGGTAGTACCGAAAGAGTACAACGGTACACCCATTGAAGTAGTATTGAGAGAAGGTAAAGCATCCGTAGCACTTGACCCGAAAGAACCGGAAAGAGTAGTTATCAATGGAACGATAGGTGCACCTTTTAGATGGCTGGAAAAGCGTGTCGAACTGATTAATCAGAAATCGGCCAATATCATTGTAAACCGTGATAAAATGTGTCTGGCTTTGACTATTGATGAAACCAATTATTACCAAACGGTAATTAGTGGAATTTTACAGGCTTCAAAGGAAATGCTGGAGTTTGGTATCAATACCGACAAAAAATGGGAACCAATTAAATTGTCCCAATTTTTCAAGATGCACCGAGCTTTCTTCAAGGATAAATCTGAAAATATGATGCTGGTTTCTACTTTAAAGAATTTCAAAGCTAAAGTAAACCAAGACATCGAACGCAGCAAAGAGGAAAACGGCAGCAAGACGGATAATTATTCTCAGGTAGTTGATTCTAATCTACCGAAATCATTCAAACTGAACATTCCTCTTTTCAAAGGATTCACCTATGAGGAAATAGAAGTTGAAATTTATGCTGATGTAGATGGACGGGAAGTTTCTCTTTCTTTGGTTTCTGCCGGTGCGAATGAAGCCATCGAGGAATACAAGAACAAGGTGATTGACGAACAGATTGAAGCAATCAAAGGCGTTGCACCTGATATCGTAATCATCGAAGTATAACTGACAGCCCGGAAAGACGGGCATACGGGCGCAAGCACAGGACGTGCTTTAGTATGGAGTAATTGCGCAATATCTCCATACACTTGTTTCATTGAATTAGCTAATATTTGAGGCAAGTAAAACTGTGATGGTTGGGTGGGTTCGATTCCCACTGTGTCCACAAATAATATCAAAAATAAAGAATATGGAAACAAAAAAAGTAACTAAAATCGTTTACATCGCTAATGATGGAAAAGAGTTTCTTACAGAAGAAGAATGCGAAAAGCACGAGACTTTTGTTAAAAAAATACTTTCACGTATTAAGTATTTCTGTGTCAGATGCCATCCTGATTTAACAGAAACAGGATATTTTCAACATAAAATATATGTGGCAGTTTTCTCTGAACATTACTTTCAAAAAGAAGTGGCTATCGAATGGGCATTACAGAAATTTGGTAATCTCTTAGGAGAAAGCGTACAAGGATATGGATTCCAACCACAGTTTAGTGTAAGTGAGGTTTCTAAAGAAGAATACGAGAATTGTCCACCAACTGAATGGGGAGGTTCAAAATTAGAAAGTGATAAAATATTCCTCAGTCCTAAATCGGTAGAGGGATTTCCTGAAAACATTGATTATATGAAAGAATGGAGATTCAAGTGATGCCATACTATATACGACGTAAACCAAAGAAGAAGGAAAAGCCTTTGCCGTTATTTGACAAGGCAGGTATCAAAGTAAAGAAGAAGCCGGATTTAGTGGCCAAACTTGACAAAGTTTTCAGCCGCTATATCCGGCTTCGTGATTGTATGCCGAACGGATATTTCCGTTGTATCTCATGCGGTCAGATAAAACCATACGAACAGGCTGATTGCGGGCACTTCCATTCACGCCGCCACATGGCCACACGCTTTGACGAGGATAATGCCCATGCCGAGTGCCGGGCGTGCAACAGATTCAGTGCAGATCATCTGATACAATATGAAAAGAATCTGAAAGCTAAAATCGGTCAGCAGCGCTTCGACAAGCTGGCATGGAAAGCCGGACAGACAAAGAAGTGGAGCGATTTTGAATTAATCGAACTCACGAAGTATTATAAGGCTTTGGGAGATAAACTGAGTAAGGAGAAAGGGTTATGAAAGAATGTGCCAAATGCCATAGGTTGCTTCCTGAAAGCTGCTTTTATGTACGGCGTGATAATGGTCGGTTGCAGTCTCATTGCATAGACTGCTGCAAAGCACATGGAAGACTTCGTAATGGTTATACTGGAATTTATAGAAAAGATAATACTAATTTAAATAACACGATTATGAGTAAAATTGTAGCAAAAGTAGAAAGCATTACTCCTGAAATTGCAAAGGAATATCTTAAATTCAACAATGTAAACAGGCCTGTAAACAAGAAGACAGTGGACTTTTATGCCGAGCAAATGTCTAAAGGCCAATGGAGGATTAACGGTGAAGCTATATGCTTTACAGAAGATGGATGTTTGGCAAACGGTCAACATAGACTGAATGCGATATTAAAATATGGGAAGCCTATAAATATTCTTGTAGTCAGGGGATGCGATAAGGACAGCTTCATCACCTATGATAGCGGTAGAAATAGAAGTGTATCCGATGTATTTTCTCTTTCACAAATTCCAAATTATTCAAAAGTATCTTCTATTGTAAACAAATATTTTCTTTTCCATTATAATTTGGTTGCCATTTCAAAGGAGGGAACTAATAAGTGCGCAGCTGTCAAAGCAGATAAGAAAAAGTCTAAACAGGATTTTCTTAACGAGTATAACTCTTCTCCGAATCTTTATCAAAAAGCCTGTAAAACAGCAGCCTCTTGCTGTGACAAAATAAGATTATTAACCGAAGCCGAGGTTGGAGGATTGTATGTATATCTTGTAAAAGATAAGTTCCATTCTGAGGATGTTGTAGAATCATTTTTCCGTATGCTGTTTTTTAACGAAAATGTATCAAACATGACCATAACAGTATTACGAGAAAAAATCATTCAAGATAGAATGTCTAACAATACTATGACCTCACGATACAAATCTGCTTTGATCGCTAAGACATGGAATGCTTATATAACAGATAAGGAAATTTCTCGATTATCATGGAATGAGTCGAAAGAAGGCAAAATAACATATTTATAACCCGTGAGGGCGTTTTATGGTCAAAGACCCGTTTATTAAGACTGAATCCCTGTATCAATCCGATATGGGGATTTTAAATTTAAAAGAATATATATAAGTTACGAGATTATCAGCAAAAGGCCAGTGACGCAGCTGTCAGTTTCTTTGCCAACAAAGCCAAGAAGAATAATGCCATTATGGTGCTGCCCACAGGGGCAGGAAAAAGCCTTGTTATAGCCGACATTGCCAGCCGCCTAGAAGGACACACGCTAGTGTTTCAGCCATCAAAGGAAATATTGGAACAAAACTATCTGAAGCTCTGCTCGTATGGTATTCTGGACTGTTCCATATATTCCGCATCATTTGGGCGGAAAGAGATTTCAAGAATAACTTTCGCTACGATTGGCAGTGTGGTTAATCATCCAGAACTCTTTCAGCATTTCAGGAATATTATTATAGACGAATGCCATTTGGTTAACCCGAAAGAAGGAATGTATAAGGGATTTCTCTCAATGCTAAAGTGTAAGGTGCTTGGACTCACAGCTACGCCTTACCGTCTTTCATCAAGCAGGGATTTCGGCAGTATGTTGAAGTTCATCACACGTACACGCCCTTGTGTGTTCTCAGAAGTAATCTATCAGGTGCAGATTTCAACCCTTTTGGATATGGGTTACCTCTCAAAGCTAAACTATTACGCAATGAACCCGATTGGATGGAATGAGCTTAACCTGAAAGTTAACACTACAGGTGCCGACTACACGGACAAATCGGTAGTGAAAGAATATGAGCGTATTGATTTTTACGGATATCTGGTAAGCATTGTTCGTCGTCTGATGAACCCGAAAGTCGGCGGCAAGCGTAAAGGCATACTGGTATTTACAAGATTCTTAAAAGAAGCTCAAAGACTTACGCAGTCTATTCCTGGCACGGCTATCGTTTCAGGTGAAACTCATAAGAAAGAGCGTGAGCATATTCTTGAAGCGTTCAAGGCTGGAGAGATACCCGTTGTCGCAAATGTAGGTGTACTCACTACAGGATTTGACTATCCTGAACTTGATACCATCGTCATGGCACGTCCTACCATGTCTTTGGCTCTATGGTACCAAATAGTCGGTCGTGCTATCCGTCCGCATCCTAACAAGGAGGCTGGCTGGATCGTTGACCTTTGCGGGAATTTGAAACGATTTGGCGAAGTCAAGGATTTACGCCTGGTGGATAGCGGAAACGGCAAATGGGCCGTGTACTCCAATAGCAGACAGTTGACTAACGTAAGATTCTGAAACTATGGAAGAAGGATTTTTGAGGCTAAGCCGCAGGTTTTTCTCGAATGAAATGTGGAAAGTAGCCCGTGAGTTTTCGGAATGCGAAGCGTGGCTTGACTTGATTCAGTCAGCACGATTTGATGCAACCGGCGAGGCGTACAGCGAACTCATCGGAGGTCGGGAAATCTCTTATTCAAGAGGTCAATATCCAGCATCCATATCGTTTCTAATGAAGCGTTGGAAATGGTCTGAGAAGAAGGTCAGATATTTCCTGTCCAAACTGAAGAAGAAGGGGATGATTACAACCTGTAACCAACAGGGCATGACTGTCATAACCTTATGCAATTACGATGACTACAATCCTATCAAGGACAAGCCCAAGGACAAAGATAAGGGCATAGACAACAGTAAAGAAATCAGCGATTTAAAGGTGTCTATGGGCGAACTAAGGGCAGAGCTAAGGGCAATGTCGCAAAAAATGGCCGAAAAAATTGAAGATTTGGGGCAAGGTAAGGGCAATAAGAAAAAGAAAGATAAAGAAACTGTTAATGATAATATTCCCCCCACACCCCCCAAGGGGGAGGGTATTAATTATAAAGCCCGTTCCCTTTTTGAAACCTATTACAGACAGTTGTTCGGAAGTGATTATTACTGGACGGCCAAGGATGCAGGAGCAATGTCCCAGCTGCTTCAAAAACTGAAGTTCCAACGGGAACAGAAGCAGATGGATGTCGCCGATGAATCAATCCTGTATGCACTTCAATATTTGCTTTTATCCATAAAAGAAGGTTGGATATTCGAGAATTTTAGCGTGACAAACATCAACTCAAAATTTAATGAGATAGTTTCTCAGGCCAAGAAAAAAGCTCTTTCAAAAACAGATGTAGGTATAGTTCTGAAGGATAATTCACCGAAAAAATACAAGAAAGGCTGGTAAACATGGAACAGATAAACTTTCAACAGACAATCGAACGGCTCAAAGATACGGGCTTCTCCCCTATTCCTAACGTCGTACAGGTAACCGTTCCGGATGCCAAAAGAGTTCTCTGGGCCGGTATCAGGTACTTCACTGGAGAAAATGCCAGATGGCTTCCTGAGTACGAAGAAGTGGCAGGCTGGCTGGCCGGCAATGAAGGTCGCGGACTTCTATGTTTCGGCAACTGCGGACGCGGAAAGACCCTTATCTGCGGAAAGATTCTTCCTTTGCTTCTTAACCATTACTGCCGCAAGGTGGTAAGCTGTTACGATGCACAGCAGATGAACGCTGATTTGGACGCCGTGAAGCAAAAACACATCATCTACGTTGACGATATAGGGACAGAGAATTTAAGCGTGAAATACGGCGAAAAAAGGCTTGCATTCGCTGAACTGGCAGACGAAGCAGAGAAGAAAGGAAAGCTTCTTATCCTGACCACCAACCTAACGATAGACGAGCTGAGAGAGAAATATGGGGAAAGAACCATTGACCGGCTGAGGGCGATAACGAAAACCGTCCTCTTCAGCGGTGAAAGCCTGAGAAAATGATATGAAAATCACAATTAACTGGGTAACTCGTGACTGGAACCTGATCAGGAGGTTACGTGAGAAATACCGTCTCCCACAATACATGAACGTGAACGGACTCACAGAAGCAGAGGTTGACGAAGGGACATTAAGCAATCTCCGCAAGGGTGAGCCAAAGTATTTAATCATCAGAAAAGTAGAGAAATGACAAGACAAGAATCAGAAAGAAAGCTCAATGAACTGAGAAAGAAGTATATCGCCTTGATTTCATCCATGAACTTTGCCAAAGCACAGAAAATCAAGAACAAGATTGACTCCCTTGAAAGAGAGGTGGAACCGCATTCCTTGGGAGAACTTCTTCAGGACTATACCCCGGAGTTCAAGGTAGAAATGCTTCGCAAGATGCACAAGCTGTTCATCTATTCAGACTTACTTGAGGGTGCGGCACTGGAGTTCCAGTCTGAACTTGAATCAAACGGAATAGATGCTCAGGTAGTTTTTCAGGTGAAACGCGTACTGAAAGAACTGAGAAGCATAGTACGAATACCCGATGAAGAGAAAAACGCTTCATTGTCTGACAACTTTGCCGGGATGTGTGATGAAGCCGGACTTGTAGTGAGTAACATAATCAACAAATATCTTGCAAAATGATAACGGAGAATGACCCAATACTTCCACGTAAAGTGGATTTGGAGAAGAACCCTTCTGGAACTGAACTGAAAATCGCCCAGCATCGGGAACTGGAGAAACATGGAAAGTATGTTACTATCCCCGGTGACAAGACTCATACGAGGATTTTCGTCCGTAACGGTGAGGATGCGAAGAAGAAGATAGCCGCATATTTAGAGAGAATTAGTAACCGGCCGCAAAGATGGAACTGATATGGAAGAAGTAAATAAAAAAATATTTATAGAATACGTATCCTACTTATATAGTACTGATAAGAGCTATGAGGTTATTGGTAAAAGCATTAAAGCTGTAAAGTTATTCCTTGAAAGTGATTATCAGGTAAACCGTAAAGGGTACAAGGCTTATATCAGAGAAAATGCCGTTGAATTATCTGATAAGCCATACATTAAAGATGCTCTATGTGTGTTCCTTAATTATCTTGGTATTGGATATTCACGCACACGAAAAGAGAAATCAGTTAAACCTTTGGAGAAGCTTAGCAAGATTTCAGAAAAGAACATGAAACTGATGAATGAATTTGTGTATTACCTTACACAGGATGAAGATTACTCTCCACATACACTGGAGATATATTCATTTTCGATAAAAAAATATTTCGAATACGCCAACGAGGTAACTGTTGACAATTACAAGCGTTTTGTACGGATGCTGGAGGATGAGGGATTGTCTCCAAGAACGATACGACTACGTATTACCGCACTTGAGCGATTCAGTAAATGGCTGAAGAAACCGATAGAGTTGAAGCGCCCTAAGTTCAAGAAGGAATTGAATACAGAGAACGTGCCAACCGAAGCCGAATACAACCGGCTGCTTGAGTATTTGAAAACTTGTCATAACCGGGACAGGTACTTTTTCATCAAAATACTGGCTACAACAGGGGCAAGGGTAAGCGAGTTCTTCCAATTCAAGTGGGAGGACATCCTTTCCGGTGAAGTCACTCTAAAGGGAAAGGGAAACAAGTACCGGAGGTTCTTTTTCAGCAAGCAGTTGCAGGCTGAAGTGAAAGCATACGTGAAAGAGAGTCTCAAGACCGGATATATCGCCGTAGGAAAGTGCGGAAGGATGACACAGCGGAGCTTGTGCCAGTCAATGAAAGAATGGGGCGATAAGTGCGGAATAGATAGAAGCAAGATGCACCCTCATGCTTTCCGGCATTTCTTCGCAAAAATGTATCTAAAAAAGAACAATGACGTGGTACAGTTGGCAGACCTGTTGGGACACGGAAGTATTGATACGACAAGAATTTATTTACAGAAATCTTATGACGAACAAAAAAAAGAATTTAATCGAAGCGTTGTATGGTAGCTTCATGTTTCTTGATAACCTTCCGGAATTGATAGACCGGGAAAACATTTACGATGAGACCGGACATGTGGATTTGGAGTTTATGACTGCAATCCTGCAATGGATGTCAAGGATGGCAGAAATAAGTGTGAAAGTGCAGAAGTCGTTGAACCGTCTGTTGGGGTGTGACGAACTGGAGCAGAACAACAAGCGCAATAAGGATGATTTGGGAAGTAAATGGAGTGTGGAGGAAATCCTCATGCACTGCACGCTTGAGGACAATGTTTTAAAACTTCCTCAAGTACAATTTAATAAGAAGTCCTATGCTGAAGCAAAGAAATGGATTGAAGAAGCCGGAGGTAGTTGGATGGGCGGTAAGGTACAGGGATTTACATTTCCATTTAATGCTGAGAGAGTTTTCTCAATACTACACGAGGGTAAGAGGTGTAACCTTCAGCAGGACTTCCAGTTTTTTGCAACACCTCCAGAAGTAGCCGACTGGCTTGTAATGTTGGCCGGTGGCGTGCATGAAGATGAAAAGGTTCTGGAACCCAGTGCTGGTACTGGAGCTATCATAGATGCGATTCATCGAAGCTGTCCGGACGTAATTGTAGATTGCTATGAACTTATGCCGGAGAATAAGGAGATTTTATCGAAAAAGGATAATATACGTATTCTTGGAGATGACTTCACGAAGTGTGATGTTGCACAGTATGATAAGATTATAGCAAATCCACCATTCAGTAAAAATCAGGACATTCGGCATGTAAGGCGTATGTATGAGTGTTTAAATCCCGGCGGTGTCCTGGCTGCAATAACTGGTCCACACTGGGAGTTTGGAAGTGAATCTGAATGTAAGGATTTCAGAAAATGGCTGGATGATAATGGAGGAAAGAAATTTGAGATTGAAGAAGGCACTTTCAAGGAAAGCGGAACTGGAACTAAAACTATAGCAATAGTAATTAATAAGTGAGATGGGAAAGCAGGAAAGTATGGATGACTGGTTTCAGATGGCTAAGGATTATGCCAAAGCTGAAAAGGAGCTGAAAATCGAGAATTGGGTGCAAATCAGCATCTGCTACGGTTACGGTCATCAATCTGTCATCCTATACACATACGACCTTCCTCGTGAAGTGTACGAAAGAAGGATGTGGGTAATCAGGTGGAGGGTGGCCATATTGCAATGCCAGCATCCAAGGAATGATGTGTACACTTCTTTTTACTACTACGACAAGCGTTCAGGAGAGTCGCTTGAAGTGAGTTCCTGCCTTTCAAGGCTGGTTTCAGCAAAAGCCCAGATAACAAAAGCAGAACGTAGGATGAATGAGTACATCGAGCACAACCGTCAGAACAACATGTTCTTTGATGAGAATACGGACGATGAACTGGTTAAGTTCCGGGAGAAACTGGAACGCAAGAAAATTGAGTGCGCTGAGTGTGAAAAGAGACTTGAGCAGCTTGTAGAAAAAAGGAGAAATAATCAATGAAAACAAAACTATATTACCTGTTCCTGGCAGTCATGTGGTGGCTGCTGGGATAGGTGGAAAGGAGAAGGATCATGAAGAAAAAAGATATTGAGAAAGCGTCACAAGAATGTGCTGAAAGACTTGCAAACATAGCTTATGCAGGTGGTGGAAAAATTGGTAATGATGATTTGGAAACATCATTTAAAACTGGCGTAGAGTGGTTTATGAATCATTTATTTCATAAAACAAAAGACGAAGTTCCGCAACCAATCGGGGATTATGCAAATGAGGTCTATCCGCAAATACCTTGTCTAGTCAAAGGACAGCTATCAACCGGATATGGTTATGGCGTCAGGTATTGGAACGTAGAATGTCAGGTATGGGACGACGAAGAATGTGACGATTATGAGTGCGACAAGGAAGCTGTAGAGGAATGGGCTTATCTGGATGATATTATTGGAAATATGGAGGACTGACTATGAGTAAGAAAGAAGAACAGGCATACGATTATTCAAAGAGAGTAAGTCGTGGTAATCCGATGACTAAAGATTTGGCAGAGTGTTCCTTCATGGTTGGCTGGGATGCCTGTATGAAGCATCTGGCCTCACTTCCGTGGAATGAAGCCGTAAACGAGATAGTTAAACATATTGAAACCAACCGTTCGGAAAATCCGAACAGTTCAAAATTGGCCGAAGTATGAAAGCAATATCCATCAAACAGCCGTGGGCGAGCCTTATCGCTCACGGTATAAAAGACATCGAGAACAGAACTTGGAGCTGCCCTAAGAAATACTTAGGGCAGAGGGTACTTATTCATGCTTCATCAAGCAAACCTGTGTTTAGATACAGCTTTAATCAATATGATATAATCAGAAAGTCATCACAATCTTTGATTTTTAACTGTACCTATGACGGATTTCCCAAAGGTGCCATCATCGGCAGTGTAGTAATAGCAGAATGCGTACAGAATCATCCTTCAGTGTGGGCTGAGAAAGGTTGCTGGAACTGGGTGATGAAAGATGCTGTTCTGTTTGATAAGCCGATTATGAATGTGAAAGGGAAGTTAGGTTTTTGGGAATATAAATTATGAGTATGAAACACAAAAGACATCAAACGGGAAGGCTATTCAGTCGAGATACTTACATGGAGATGCTGATAAAAGATAGCCAAAGGAACTTTGAAAGGGCAGAAAGACTATTGGGTGATTTGAAACTGAAAAACCATATTATAGCCGAGCTTGAAAAAGAGAACGAGGAACTTAAAAAAAGAGTAAACAAGCTTAAGGATGATGCAACATTTTATCACACTCAATGGGGAAAGGAGATAGACCTTTGTAAAGACTTGGAGAGAGAACTTGAATACACAAAGAAGCGAAAATGGTGGATGATATGGAGTTTATAACTTACTGACAGCCCTTGTCAGTGCTTTGTGAATACCCGGTAACTGCTTTGTGGCGGTTATCGGGTATTATATTTTCAACAAATAAAAACCAAACTATTATGAACTTAAACCAATTGAGAGATAAAGCCTACCAGTGCGCAGTAGCTCACGGATGGCACGAAGAAAACCTGAGTGATGAACATTTCCTCTGTCTGGTCATATCCGAACTGATGGAAGCAGTCGAAGCAGACCGGAAAGGGAAACATGCGAAAGTTGCAATGTTCAAAGAATGGCAAGGGAATAGCCTTCCATTGACCGAAGAAACTAGGATAAGGAGATTCATGGAAGACTTTGAGGTATTTATCAAAGGAACTGTCGAGGAAGAACTTGCCGATGCCTGCATCCGTCTGCTGGATTTGGCCGGATTAAGAGGATATGATTTGGATAACTTTGACTACGAAGGAAGCAATATGGAAGACTATTCCGAAATGAACTTCACGGAATCCATGTACAGAATCTGTGTGTATGTAACTGACGGATTCTACAACGAATATTATGACACTCTTCTGAATGAGATATTCGCTTTCTGCAAAGACAGAAGTATAGACATCTTCTGGTTTATCAATCAGAAGATGAAGTACAATGAACTACGTCCTTATAAACATGGAGATAAAAGCTATTGAAGATTATCAGCCCTTACCATGATGAATTTATCAAATTTCTTTAATCCAAGACTATCCCTCATAGCATTGATAATTTTTGTTTCATGGTTGATATAATCACATGATTGGAATGTCAACTCTTTATTTCCAACCTTTACAAGTGCTTCAAAATAGTCTTTTACTGCTAAAGATGTGTTATTGTCTCCATACAAACAAATAGCATTAACTGCATTTTGAAATTCATTGAATAACCGTACGTTATTTGATGAGTTTTTAAATTCTTGAAGAGTCGTTAAATATCTAAAATATACCTCTTTCTGTTTTTCTCTAATTTGTTTTCTAGATTCAGAACGTTGTTGAAACAAGTAATTAATGGTCGCAGTTACAATTGACCCTAAAAGTGCGCTAACTAATGCTATTAAAGCTACCTGTATTTTTACATTTTCAAAATCCATAATAGTAAGTATTTAAAAAGGGAGCCAGCCCACACGATTAGAAGCCAACTCCCACACACGATTATGATGCAAATATAAGAATTTCCAACTAAATAAATCGTGCTATGACAAAAGAATTTTCATCAATCGTGGAGTTGAAATCAATACGTGAGCAAAAATCAAGATTATCGGAAAGAGAGCAGGAACTTTCATTGCCAGTGCTGACTGATCTGTCGCTTATTCCGGAGATTTACGGCTGGTTCAAGGAGATCCTTTCCGGGATGGACTGCCCTCCCAATCCAGAGAGCGTTACTCAGCGGAAGAAGTTCCTCTTTATCGTTCTGTTCCTATTTGCCCCCAGCGTGTTGGCCGGCGGCCGGCTGCCGAATGGTATCCGGGCAGAGATTTCCGGCGTGTTCCCGGATGTGTCCCCATGTGTAATTTCAAACAATATTGCTGATGTTTCCTTTATCTACCAGCAGTATAAGGATTTCAGGCAGGATATAGAGTATCTTTACAACCAGATTGTAGAAAGATTGAAGGTCAAAGGACTAATCAAGTAGTTGTGACTTGCTTTCATTTTAGTAAAAAAGCCGGAGCGTTATGCTTCCGGCTTTATATTTATAGATGTGTTTTTAAATTATTTAATGATGTGTTTAGGAGAGATATTATTTCATTTAGTTTTTCAGATTTTAAAAACTCTTGAGAACGAGCTGTATAACTTCTGGTTTTAATAAATATTTCCCATGTTTTTTCTTTCTTGGTTGTTCTAATAAAAGCTCCTAAACTAACACCGTCTTTTGTTTTGTATTCACATTCGGTATAATTTTCTGGTAATGATGTTATAATATTATCTCTTATATAAGATAAAGATTTTATACAACCTTCGAGTTCATCAAAATCAAGCGTACCAATGTAAGTGTCAGTTCCTAAAGAAGAATAATATGATGTTTCTATTCGTAATGCACCTGTTTTTTCTCCAGTTGAAATATCGGTAACAATAATGTTCTGGAATGTTACCCCTTCAACCTTTCCGATATCATAAAAATCCTTACGTAAAAGCGCACCGTCTTTCTGTAGTAATCTAACTGTTTCGCTTTTTGACACTTCCTCTTCTTTGTTACTTTGTGCGTTGGCTGTAATTGCTAAAAACACAACAGCCATCATAAATAAAATTTTTTTCATAATGCTATATTCTTTTGTTTGTTAAACATTCAACTCCAATAACTTCTTTAAATCCTCAAACGAGTGAACCTCGTAAAGAGTTCCTTTTACTTTTACGTAACCGTTCACTTCGTAATTTTGTGAATTCCCTTCAAACAAATCAACGACATTTACCCCCAGTGCTTTAGCTATATCTCCTAACTTTCCAATGGTCGGATTCCCGGAAACAGCAGCATATAAAGCCTGATATGTTACTCCCATCTTCTTTGCCAAATCCTGCATGGTTATTCCTTGCTCCTTACAGATCTCTTGTACTCTAAGCATATTATTCAAATTATAGTTTGATGCAAAGATAGGAACAATTTTCAAATTATATATAGATATACTGAAGAATAATATCAAAAAATAATTTGAAAAATTTCTTCTAAAAGTTTTGTTTATTCAAAATAAAGTTTGATATTTGCAATCAGAAAATCAAAATATAATTTGAATAACAAATTAAATACATACGATTATGAAGACTATTAGCAGTGAGTACATCAAAGAAATTAAAGAACAAATCAAAGTTATCAATGAAGCTCTAAAAAGAATACAAGAAGCTGAAAAGGTTCAGGATTCAGCGGTAAATAATAGAGAATACAACAAGGCAAAGAATGAAGCTATTGACGCAAGCTCAGACGTAATGATTGCTTTAGAAGAAGCTGTAAGACTTGCATCAGCAATGGGTTGTGAAACTGGTCTATATGAGATACACAAATATCACAAGATTGTAGAACTTGACTTTAGAGAATCACACAAATAAGTTTAACCGGCAACCCTTCTGGGTTGCCACAATACAAGAAGATTATGAATATTGATATTAGTAAAGTAACAGTAGGTTTGAGATACAGAGTTTCAGGCGATTTACAGAACGGTAGTTACATAACGCACGAAGATGTAGTACGAAAGATAACACGCATTACTGACACGCATATAGTTTGCGAATGTGGCCGCAAATTTATTATCAATAGCAATCTAAAAATTGAGAAGTTCTAAGTTTAACCAGCAGGGCGAAAGCCCTGCATAATCCCCTACACGATTATGACAGCATACGAGAAATCAAACCGCATTACAGAAGTGAAATTAAGCCGATTTTCAAAGAAAGAATACCAATCCTTATTGAATGCTTCTGAATCCACGAAAGAACGTCAGAAGGCTGCGCAAATGCTCTGTGACTACCTTTGTTCAAAGTTCAATATGCCAAAATCTACCGTTAAGGTGGTGAATCGCAGTCAACCGCATAGAACCGGATGTTCTGGTAGGCTGCAAAGCAAGACGTTAGGTACATATACAGTCCAGACACAGGTTATCACTCTGTACAACCTGACTGCAATAAAGAAGCATGTTGTGTCTATCAAAGTGATGGCAGCTACACTTCTTCACGAGTTCATTCATCATTATGACATGACATTTCTGAAATTAAGTGATTCGCCTCATACGTCAGGTTTCTATAAGAGAATAGCAGATTTAGAGAATAAACTAAACCGGTAGCCTTCGGGCTACCATAATTTAAAATGGTTATGAAAAAAGAAAAGTTGACAGTCAAAGCATCTGATGTAAGAAGCATCAAGATGAGCGTGAACCCACCCAAGGCGGTTGTGGATGCAGGTTACAGAGTGATTCATGACGGTGAAATTAAATGCTGGGTAGGTATAGGTTGGGTTACAGAAGGCAGAGCATCAAAAAGTGACTATTATAAGATACCAGAAGTTGTAAACGGATAATTTAGGATAGATATGAAATCAATAAACGTAAATGGTTGCAGTATATGTCAACCCGGTAGCGAGAACTATTGTACCTATACTACCAGATTAAGAGGTAAAAAAGTAAAAATGTATCAGTATGATTACAAAACAGATTCAGGTGAGTTGTTTACTTGTTGTGCCCCAACACTGGAAAAGTGCAGGGAGAAACGTGACGCATGGCTAAAAAGCAAACATTTGGCTTAATGTTTCGTATGCGTTGAATTGGTATTAATAATTGTCTTCATAATTAGGTATCTTTGTGATAAAGGTACTATCGCGGGGTGGAGCAGTGGTAGCTTGCTACTTTGACTTGGTAGAGGTCGCGTGTTCGATTCACGTCCCCGCAACTAACATTAAAATTTACACGATTATGGAAATACTTACGCTTATCATCAAACAGAAGTTCTTTGACGAAATCTTGTCAGGTAAGAAAACACAAGAATTCAGAGAAATCAGGCCTACAACACAGAAGAAATACTGCCAGCTTGACGCTGATGGCTATTGTGTCGAGAAAGACGGTGTGTTACAGCCTAAGCATTACGATGCTATCCAGTTTTTTGTAGGCTACAATAAAGATAGAGCCAGCGCACTGGTAGAAGTCAAGGATGCAAAGATAGAACTGTTTGAAGATGAGAATCACAATCTTATCGAATACACCTATCAGGGTGAGATATATCTGGCAGCACAGGTCGTTTATGACCTTGGCAGAATTATTGAAAAGCATGTTTAACACTTTAAATTTTCGTTGAGTCAGAACAAACAGAAGCACATTTTCAACTGGTGGCTACCGTGGTGGCCGTAGAGGTTTGACTACAGAGAATGGTGGTCTCTCTCAGGGTGGCAGATTTATCACCCGAAGACAGCAGTATTATAATGTCCGCACAGGACTTGGTATGAGTGGCGGATAATGACACTGCAAGAAAGGACATACAGCCATATTGACCTCGTCAGACAGAATACTGACGGGGTTTTGCTGTTTCTGTCGCTGGGTAAGGATTCTTTGGTATTGCTGGACATGATCTATCCGAAGTTTGATAGAATAGTCTGCGTGTTCATGTACTTTGTCAAAGGTTTAGAGCACATCGAAAGATGGATTGGATGGGTAAAAGCCAAATATCCGAGGATAGAGTTTGTTCAGGTGCCTCACTGGAACCTTACCTACATTCTTCGTGGTGGTTTGTATTGCGTGCCAAACCCGAAAGTGAAACTTTTAAAACTGGCCGATGTGGTGAAGGCCATGCAGCTCAGATACGGACTTTACTACACGTTCTTGGGCATGAAGAAGGCCGACGGCATGAACCGCCGCCTGATGCTGAAAGGCTATGAGGCAAGCGGATATGAGAATAATGGTTTATGTTACCCTTTGGCCGACTGGACCCAAAAGGATATTCTGGCCTACATGAGGCAAAACAGCCTTCCGGAGCCGGTGAGATACTCCTTGAAGGCTAGCTCGGGTGTAGGGTTTAACCTGGATTGCATGTTGTGGCTGGAGAAGAATTACCCGCAGGATTTACAGAGAATTTACAAGGTGTTTCCGATGGCTGAAAGAATCCTTTGGGAACATAAAAACAAACAAAATTAATAGGAGGAATGCAGAGTCAGAAGAAAAAGTTTAAATGATATTAATGCTCAAGCTGCAAGATTAAGAGCTCAGCTACAAGGAGCACAACGGTATGCAGATGGAAGTAATAGAGCTGCAAGAATTTCACAAGCAGCCGCACAAGCAAGAAGGGTTCGAGGAATGGGACTTCTTGGAGCAAGAGATTCATCAGGGAAATTGAGGGATAGAACGACTCGGATTGGTACAGGCCGATTCGCTAATGTAAACGGATGATATGGAACTGAGCAAATATATTAAGAGTGAATCGGTGGAACTTAACCGTTCTGCCATTCACTTTGCGGATTATAACCCCAGGAAGTTGTCTGAGGAATCAAGGAAGACATTAAAACGAGGAATCAAGAAATTTGGTTTGGTTGGTGGTATTGTAGTCAACAAGCGGACAGGATTAACCGTTGTTTCCGGACATCAGCGTTTGACTGTTATGGATGAGCTGCAAAAGTTCCCAGAAAACGACTACAGAATCCGAGTTGATGTGATAGATGTGGACGAAAAGCAGGAAAAGGAATTAAACATTCTGATGAACAATCCAAACGCACAGGGAACATGGGACTATGACGCATTGGCCCATTTAGTTCCTGATATTGATTACCAGGATGCAGGTTTGACTGCAGCAGATTTGAATATGATTGGTTGTGATTTTCTATTGCAGACCGAAGAAGAAAACTCCATAGCTGATGCACTTGAGGATATGATGGCACCAGTTACCGAGCAGAAAGAAGCCGAGAAAGCCGCTAAACAGATGGAAAGAGCCGCAAAGGTGGCCCACATGAAGGAAGTCAAGCAGCAGGTAAAGGATGCAGCTCAGAAACAGGCTCAGGATATGGATGCTTATTTGATGCTCTCCTTTGATACTTTTGAAGCCAAAGCGGCTTTCTGTGAAAGGTTTGGCTACGATCCATATTCCAAGTTCATCAAGGGTGAGGTATTCGATGAACAGGTAGAAAGAATTGAATGAGAAATTAAAACAAGGAGGGATGCCGAGTTAGAAGGAAAACTTATAGCCAGTTGTATCAACAGTCAAGACGAATAATGTACAACGCTGGAAGGCAATACGGGCTTGGTACAGACAGGCAAAGAAGTATAAGAGACAGAACAAGGTCTATAATGGAAAGATATGCAGCGAGAATAGACAGTTATTTTTCAAAGAGAGGAATTGATATCTATGGCAACAAGCCTGTTTCTCGCCGTATTTATATGGGTAACAATAACGGATGAAATATGGTAGGAGATTTTATTCTTTGGCTAAAGACGTTTTTGGGGCAGAATCTTTTTTGTATCCATCATTATGTTTGGAAAGGACCATTAGATTTCCGCTATGAAATTTGTGATAAGTGTGGAAAATTGAAAAAGAATTGAATAATTATGAAAGCATCAGAAGAATTTGGTGAGGTTATTGATAGAATAGACAACTTGATAGGAGCATTGGAGTTACCTATGCCTGCAGAGTTTCATGTAAATCAGATGAAGCATGAACTCAGTGAAATATCGGATAAATTGAAACGAGTATACGTCGAAGAAGAGGGTGAAAACCCTTGGGAGGAATAAATGATGAAAAGTGAATCTCAACATAAGAAACATCCAGGAGGAAGAAAGCCAAAATTCGATTACAGGGGTGAGGAATTTCTTTCTCAGGTAGAAACGTATGCCAAAAAGGGATTCACTGACCGGGAAATAGCATTCGCGCTCGGGCTGAATCCGACCTACTTCTACGAAATGAAGTCAAAATATTCGGAGATAACTGACGTATTAGCGCGCGGGCGTGCGACAATCACCGCCGCTGTGCGTGCGAAGTTCCTTGCGATGGCTTTGGGCGGTATCAAGACAAAGAGTACCGTAGTAAGGAAGCTGAAGGACCAGGACGGCAATTTAACAGGTGAAGAAGAACTTCAGGTGAGTGAAAGCGAGCTGGCTCCCAATCTTCAGGCAATGTCGGTTTGGTTGTATCACCATGATGAAGAATGGAGAAAAGTTGAGCGTCGACAAGATGAAGAAAACGACCTTCAGCGTGAGAATGGCATCGACATAGACAAATGGATGGAGGAAAACGAAAGTGAAAATTAAGCCACAGAAAATATACGCTCCATTATACCACAATAAAGACAAATTCATTATCCTTGTTACTGGAGGACGTGGTAGCGGTAAGTCGTTCAATGTATCTACATTCATTGAGCGATTACTCTTTGAAGTGCGCCACCCATCACCGGAAAAGAGAATTGTACACCAGGTTCTATATACACGTTATACAATGGTGTCTGCTCATATTTCCGTTATTCCAGAGTTCATGGAAAAAGTGGACTTGGACGGGCATTCCAAATTCTTTAGAAGTACAAAGACAGATGTGAAAAATCTTCGTAGCGGTGGCTGTGTCATGTTCCGTGGTATCAAGACTTCATCAGGAGTCCAGACTGCAAAGTTGAAATCCATTCATGGGATAACTACATTCGTTGTTGATGAAGCTGAGGAATGGGTATCGGAGAGAGAATTTGAAACCATCATGTTGTCTATTCGTCAAAAAGGCATACAGAATAGAATTATAATCGTAATGAACCCCACTGATAATAATCATTGGGTATATAAGCGGTTTATAGAGGATACTCATAAACTCGTTGAGATAGACGGAGTACCTGTACAGATTTCTACTCATCCAAATGTACTACATATCCATACCACATATTTTGATAATCTTGATAACCTTTCTCCAGAATTCTTGAAAGAAATTCAAGATATGAAGGTTAGTAACCCTGAAAAGTATGCTCATGTGGTTATTGGTCGCTGGGCAGACGTAGCAGCAGGTGCCGTATTCAAAAAATGGGGTATAGTTGATGAATTCCCGATGTGGTGTAAACGCGTTGCTATAGGACAGGACTTTGGTTATACCAATGATCCGTCAGCCTCTATACGTTGTGGTATTATTGACAATGCACTTTATCTTGATGAAATTGATTATAGGACCGGATTATTATCTGGGGATATTATAAAAACCTTGCGGCCTTGGAATCTGAAAGTGATTGCCGACAGTGCGGACCCGCGACTCATTCAGGAAATCCACAACGGAGGTATCAAGATTTATCCAGTAGAGAAAGGACAAGGTTCTGTCAATGCCGGTATAGACAAGATGCAGGGAATGGAAATTTTCATTACTAAACATTCTTACAACCTTCAGCGAGAGTTCCGAAATTATGTATGGGCAAAGGATAAGGACGGAAACTATATCAACGAACCTGAAGACCATGATAATCATGGCATAGATGCTGCGCGGTATTATGTGCTAGGAGAACTGCTCGGCAGGATTATGAAGCCCAAAGACATTTCAGGAGTATTTGGACATTAAACTTTGAAATATGACTTTAGAAGAAATTTTAGCTATGCCGGAAGTAGAGAGAAAAATCTACTATCTGAAGAAAGGGCGAAAAACCGAGCAACCAAACGCTCACGCCCTTTATAACGACTGGAATCCCAACAAGCATGAGATAGTGATTGATGAGGAAAAATATCCGAAAATCAAAATCACTACCCAGCCTGAGAAACGAATTACAGACCCGTCAACAGGTAAAGAGCATGTCGAGCCGGCGGTGAAGAAAGAAGTTGATCCGAATAGGATAGCACTTCCTATTGAGCAAGACATCGTGAACATACAGACAGCTTTCACTGTAGGAACAGAACCGGTTCTTGATTGTCAGCCGGATGGAACAGAAGAAAACCTTCTTTCTGCGTTGAAGCAGGTATTCAAGAAAAACAAATTGAAATACCAGAACAAGAAGGTTGTTCGTGCATGGCTGGCCGAGCAGGAGGTGGCCGAGTACTGGTATGTAGTCAAGGACGACGGCTTCTGGGCCAAACTTAAACGTAAGATTTCAGGAATCTTCGGCAAGTCAAAACCTGAATACCGTATGAAGAGTGCTATCTGGTCCCCGTTCCGAGGTGATAAGCTATATCCATTTTTCAACGATCAGGGGGATTTGATTGCGCTTTCCCGTGAATACAAGAAAAAAGACTTGAATGATGTAGAAATCACCTGCTTCATGACCATCACCAAGGATATGGTTTACCAGTGGGAGCTGACGAGCAACTGGACCGACAAAGGTTCTTTCGCACACGGATTCAAGAAAATGCCAGTGATTTACATGTACCGTCCGGAAGCGTACTGTGAGAAGATAAAGAGTCTCCGCGTAAGGCTGGAGAAACTTCTTTCAAACTATGCAGACTGCATCGACTATCATTTCTTTCCGATCCTTATGCTGTTCGGTGATGTGCAGAACTTTTCCGGTGAGTTCAAGAACAGGATAGTGGAACTGACCGGACAGGGGGCAAACGCCCAGTATCTTACCTGGTCTCAGGTGCCTGATACGGTGAAGTTCGAGGTGGAGACACTGCTAAGTCAGATATACGGACTGACCAATACGCCACGAATATCTTTTGACTCCCTGAAGGGAACCGGTAACGCGGTTTCCGGTGTGACTTTCGACTATGTGTTCATGTCCACCCACCTGAATGTGGAAAATCTGAATGAAACGGTAGGCGAGTTCATGCAGCGTCGGGTGAACTTCCTTGTCTCTGCATTAGGCTCAGTGAACACGACACTTGAAACTGCCTCAGAAACCATCGACGTGGACGTTCAGATGCAGCCGTATAAGCTGGAGGACATCAAAGACAAGATAGACACAGCTATCAAGGCCAAGGACGGTGAAATCTGGTCACATCAGCGGGCTATTACCTTTGTGGGGAACGTGGATTCTGTCATGGATGAGATTGAAGCCATCAAGGAAGAACAGGCAGAGAAGCAGAAGAACGACATTGAGAAACAGAGACAGCTTTCCGCTCTCAAAAGTGCTGGTAGTAAATCTGAAGAATAGAACAATTCAGTCAGAAAAATTACGGGGATTGTACAAAGAATACGGATGAAAATCTAAAATATTGACGAATTTAGTAGCGGTGTCTTTCGAGGTGCCGCTATTTTCTTTTTCCCTTAAAAACAAACATTCCCCAAATTGTTTCGTATCGTTAGCCTTAAAATTTCACCTTCCCTTTCTCTATAAGTAAATTTACCGTATGAAATTATTAATCAAACTCATACGGTATGACAATCTTTGAACAAATCTTGGCAGGACTGCAACAGAAATTCGCTGGGGTAGACACTGCTACACTCACCCGTATAGCTACGAAAAAGGCTGAGGGTGTAACGGACGAAACGAAGGTGACCTCTATTGTTGAGGGTATCTCATTTCAGGACGTGATGCAAAACTATGGTGATTTCCGTGCAGGACAGGCGCAGACTTCCGCTGTTTCAAACTACGAGAAGAAGCATGGGCTGAAAGACGGGAAACCAATCGAGGAACCGGAAGAAAAGAAAGACGAAAAGAAGGATGAGAAAAAAGACGAAGTTCCTTCATGGGCGCAGGCTTTGATTGATTCCAACAAAACCCTTTCCGAAAAGCTTTCTGCTTATGAATCAGAGAAAGCGCAGGCGCAGCGCAATTCTCAAATCTCGGCGGTGGCGAAGAAGTACGGTATTTCCGAATTTATGCTGAAAGACCGCAACATTCCTGAGAACACGGACTTGGATACTTATTTCAAGGAAATGAAGCAGGATATGTCTAACAGCGGTTTCCAGTTCGCTAAGGCTCCAGAAACTGCCGAGCAGAAGCAGGAGAAGGAAGCGAGCGAGTTCGCCAAAATGATTGAGGCGGACACAAAATCTATTGTCGAACAACAAAACAAGTAATTTATGTCAGCAGGATTTAAGTACAACATTGAGCCTGAACCGTCCATCGAGGAACGCTATGACGTTTCTACCGGAGTAAGACGCAGAGGGCCTTACAAGTTGGACACGACCAACCTAGTTGTTGGTTCGTTCCTTCCATCTTTTACACCGATTGCCGCTGATTTGGTAAAGAAAACCGCTCAGGTGGCTATCCGTGTAGAAGTCTATGAGAAATTTACTACCGGATCCAATACCACATTGAAAATCAAGAAAAACTCTTTGGCTTATGTGGGTATGCACCTGGGTAATGGTTCTCATGGAGCAACCATCAACAGTATTGACAAATCAAACAAAGCTTTCGATAAGTTGACGCTGGCCGCCGACTTTGGTGAAACATTGGAAGCCGGTACTGTACTCTATGAAGCGACAGCTGTAGATGGTACTACCCCGAAGGTTATTGCCAACTCAGCCTTGTACGAAAGAGTACAAGTTGAAGAAGGCATCGTATTAGTTGCCCTTTTGATGCGAGCTTTTGAAATCGAGCCAACAAAGTTGGTTATGCCTTTCTCTGACATTGATAAAGCTAATATGCCGCATTTCCAGTTCAACGCTGCTGGTGTGCAATCACCGGCTGGTGTTTCGTATGAACTGCCAGAAGCATCTGATTCTGTAATGGGAGGTATTCAATTAGGATTTTCTCAAAGCGGAAAGAAATATCCAGTAGCATTGGAAGGTGGTAAAGCTTATGTTGAAGTTCCTTGGACTGATAATAACACTACCTATCAGGCAGCTAACTCAAGTACCTTGGGATTGGTTAAGCAAGGTACAAAAGTTGATGATGCAGCAGGTGGTGATGAAAAAGATAAAATCAACGCTCTTCTCGCATCATTAAGAGCAGCTGGTATTATCGCAAGCAAATAAAGAAAGGAGGACTAATATATGATGCTAACTATTTATACTCTGTTTAACGACCCCAACATCGTTAACGCTGTTATTCAACGCGTACTTCAGACACGTAAGGATACTATCTACTGGCAGCAGTATCTAGACTTCCGAAGAACGACTACCCGTGTGTTCAAGGACTACATCGGTCAGGTTACGGGCGTGATGGCCGGTTCTATCAATTCGCGCTACGGTGAGAAGCCTATCCGTGAACGTCGGAATATAGGTTCAGGATATGGAGAAATTGCTTACTTGGGCGATCGTTACCAGATTTCCGTCGATCGTCTGTCTGAACTTCAAGACTTGATTGACAAATACAATGCAGCAAAACCTGCTGACCAGATTGCAGCCATGCAGGACATTGTAAACTTCATCTATGATGACTACCGTCAGGTGCTTTTGGCTCCCCACAAGCGTATGGATATGGTTCTCGGTTCTATGCTGATGACCGGAGAAGCAACAGTTAAGAACAAGGATGACAATGCAGGAGGAGTTAACCTGTTGGAAATCAAGTTACCGTTCAAGTTTATTACTCCCGAAGCTGAAGCTAAAACGAAATTCATCACATACCTACAACAGAAGGTAAACGAACTGAAGTCCATTTATGGAACATTCCCGAAAATGATCATGTCTAGAGGAACCTTCGTGAAGAACATTATCGGATCTGAGGAATTTGGTGACAAGTTCAAGATGCAGTTAACTGGTAACGAGATGTACCTCTCTACCGGGTTGATTACATCCCAGCTGGCTTCTTCCATTTTTACTGGTATCGGACTTCCAGCCATCGAAATCAAGGAAGATTATGTTCTTGACCAAACCGGTAAGAACGTACAGATTTACGCAGACGACCGTATCACATTGCTTCCACAAGATAAGATTGGTTATATGCGTTTCCATACTCCGTACGAAGCTGTAGACGGTGTGCCAGGACGTAATTACACTCAGGCAGACGGTGAAATGCTGATTTCCGGCTATAAGGATGGTAACGGTCGTTATCTTGAATACACCGCTGAGTGGATTCCGCAGATTACGAACCCTAACCTGATTGTGAATTTCGATTTGTCAACCATGAACGCATGACAGTAAACGACTACATATCACAGAAGTTTCAGACCTTCGGCATTAATTTGTCGGAGGCTGACCTTTTGGAGATAAGTCTGTCTTCAGGGATAAGCGGAGAGGATGAGATGAGCCCGTCAAACATCGGGCTTGTGTCGGTGGCTATGGCGAAGTTCATCCCCTCTCTATTGCTCCGTGCCACTTCCATCAGCGAGAACGGTTTTTCTATGTCTTGGAATATTCAAGGTGTAAAGGAATATTATTCTTTCTTGTGTAAGAAGTACGGCCTTGATGACACTCTGTCAGATAAACCTAAAGTCAGATTCCTATGATATTTGCTCCGCATACATTACAGGTTAAAGTCTTTACTCCAATGGAAACGGACGAGTTCGGCCGGCCCATTCCCGGTACCGGTGGAGAAAGCTGGCAGGACGTTTGTAAATGCAGGTGTGATGATAATTCGACCAAAGAGTTTACTTCGGAGAATGGCGAGGTGTACCGACCGAATTACCACGTAGTCTGTGAGAAGAAAATCTCTCTGAAGGCTGGTGATGAAGTCAGATGTATGGACGGTGAGAATATCCGGGGAACTGGCGAGGTTTACATGGTTAAGAATACGAATTATTTTGGTTACTCAGAGATATGGATGTAAAGTTTGATTTTTCGGACGTGGATAGCTTTTTCGAGCAAGGTTATGCAGAGGTGAAAGCTATTGAGGAAAAAGTAGGAAAGGAAGCTGTCAATTATGCGATAGAGCATGGCAGTTACCAGAACCGGACCGGAACACTCCGTAAGTCAAACAAATATTCAGTTCAAGATGACGGACTGGAGTTAAGGAATGAAGCTGAATACGCTTCGTTCGTTGAATCCAAAGGTTATGAAGTCTTGACTGGTGCAGCCTTATTTGCTGAGAAACGATTGAAGGAGGAAATCAAATGAAGTATAGAAAGAAACCAATAGTAATTGAAGCTATTCAACTTAAATTAGATAACTTCGATGAAGTATGTGAATTTATGGGTGAAACTCCCACACTAGAGCATAATCCGGATTTTGGCATAGATGAGCATGGTAACACCAACGAGCCTTATTTAGGTGTGTACATTGAGACTCTTGAGGGTAAGATGCTTGCAAGTTATGGCGATTACATTATTAAAGGTGTAAACGGCGAGTTCTATCCTTGTAAGCCAGACATTTTCGAGAAAACATACGATAAATCTGATGATTTATCATACGCAATGGATTTTGGTGATGCCATTGAAGTTTTAAAGCAAGGAGGTGCAATCCGAAGAAAAGGGTGGAATGGCAAAGGACTGTTCGTTATAAAGCAAGTGCCGTCTCATATTGAGAACGAAATTATTCCAAAGATGCAGTCGCTTCCTCAGTCAGCCAAAGACCTTATCCTGAAAGGAAAGGGCTTCATTGACTACACAAGCCAGTGCCTTATCTATAACGAGAATACTGGACGAGCAGACTCGTGGGTACCATCCATCAGTGATGTATTTGCAGAAGATTGGGAGATTGTACAATGATAGTAACCACCGACATAGCGAACATACTCTATCGTGATTGCCAGCCTTTCGGCATTGACATTGTTCCTCATGGCAAGAAGCTGACGGGACCGATGAAGTCCGAAAGGATTGTCATTCACGCTAAAAAACAGCAGCCGGGGACGTACTGGAAGAAATCCTTCGTTGAGGTGAACATTTGCGTTCCCGATTTGAAGGAAGGTGAAGCCAGCACCATCCGGCTGAACGCACTGGAGAAACAGGCGCAAGAGCTATTCGACGGCATAACCGGACGCTATGATGGTACCACCTATCATTATTCTATCGAGTCAATCGGAATAGAGGAGGACACATTCTTGAAGTGTCATTATGTGAATGTAAGAATTTTGTTTGAAGTTTTAAATGTGAAATGATATGGCAGAAGCAAAGAAAATAACAGCTGTAAATATCAAGAAACTTTGGTATGGCGAGACAAGTGCTATCACAGCCGATTTGACCGGCCAAGCTTTGTACACTCTTTTGCAGGGTGAAACCTTGAAAGAGGTAAAGAATATTCACCAGGATACCTGGACGCTCGAAGAAGCGGAAGCAAGCCGGACTAATTATAAAAACCAGCTCACGGGACAGACTTATCGAAGCGAAAAGGAGATGGGCGATGTGACCGTCAACTTCACCATCGGTGAGTACGATTATCCGACCAAGAAAGACCTTATGGGCGGCGACGTCATCAACACCGACAAGGGTTGGAAGCGTGCGAGGGGCAAGGTGAACATCGAAAAGTTGATTGTTGCCCAGACTGACGACGATCAGTATTGCGTCATTCCTCGCGCCGACATCGGTGCCCGCGAAGCTACTACCGATAAGGCCATTGGACTACCGGTGAGTGCTGTAGAACTGGAGCCGAAAGACTCGGCTATCGCTCCGGAATACTGGTTTGATTCCGAAGAGGTAACAGCTGGTGTGTAATGCCTATCCAATAGGTAGAGATTGTATTCCATAACAGGGGTGGGCTTTATGGCTTCACCCCTTAATTTTTATCTTTTATCAGAATGAATCTAGGAGCAAAAATCATATCAGAATCCATTATTGGCAGTGATTTCAGAACGGTATTTGTTGGAGGAAAAGCTTATACTGTTTATCCGCCTACAATCCATAAGTTAGCCGGAGCCATCTCCCATCTGTCAGACGTACAAGAGGCCGAAAACTTGAAAAATGTCCTGCTCTCCTTGGGAGAAAGCGAGGCTTATTCCAAGGCATTATCCTGGCTGATTACTAGTGATGAAAGTTTGAGTGAGGAGTTAGCTAAAGGAACATATGAAGAAAATGTGAACGCATTAGATGAAGCCTTTTCCATGATTGATTCAAAGGTTTTTCTCAAAGCTGTCAGCTTGGCGAGGAACGTAAGCCTGCTGGCAGCGAAACCGAGGTTGTAGGAAATGATACTCTCTTGGGACAGATTGCGTCGTTCATGGAAAACCTGCATCTGTCATACCGGGAAGTGGTCTACGAGATACCATACAGGAATTTAGTATTAATGCAGCGCGATAAGCTCCATACCGTTACCGGGACCAAGGTTACAAAGGTAAAGGGTAAGGACATGGCTTCGCGCAGAAGAAGAAACAAGAAATAGATATGGCTACACTATACTTTAAAGTCAGTTCAGATTATGATGAGGTTATCCGTCTGAGGAAGGAATGTGAAAAGCTGGAAGCCCAGTTAAAGAAGATGGACGTAAACAAATCCCCCGCAGCCGCCAAGGCATTGGAAACTCAACTGGCATCTGCTCGCCAACAAATGATGGGGCTGGTGACCGAGGCGGCCAAGGCTGGTGCTGTGATGAAGAATGATTTGAAGAAGAAACTCAATTCCGCGTCAAAAGCTTCCGATGAGCTGACAGAGGAAATCATCAAACAGAGAAAAATTATCCGTGATACTCAGGATGATGTCAGACGGCTGTCTGATGAATATTCAAAGATGGGTAAGTATTCTCCTAATTCAAAAGCTAAATTGGCTGAATTGAATACGGCTAAAGCAGCTTTGAACGAGCAGAGATATTCCCTTGGCGAGTTACAGGACCAGCAGGCCAGAAACAGGCTTGAAGTGAGGAAACTTACGAGAGAATACAAGGAGTTTGCCAGTGGAACAAATAACGCTGATGAGATAGTAAAATCCCTGACGGATTCTTTAAAGCGTACAGCCGCTGAAATCGGTGGACTTGTGGCGATAAAGAGATTCGGCTCCGATGTGATTGAAGCAACCGGAAAGATGCAGCAGTTACAGGTAGCCCTTTCAACCATCCTTCAGGACAAATCCAAGGCGGACCAGCTCATCGCCGATATTGTCCAGTTCGCGGCCAAAACGCCTTTCAATCTTGACGATGTGGCGACCGGAGCAAAACAGCTTTTGGCATACGGTTCCTCTGCTGATAATGTCGTGAATGAACTTTCCATGCTTGGAGATGTGGCCTCCGGATTGCAGATACCTATCGGACAGCTTATTTATCTGTATGGAACATTGAGAACGCAAGGACGGGCCATGACAGTAGACATCCGTCAGTTCGCTGGACGAGGTATTCCAATTTACGAAGAACTGGCCAAGGTACTAGGCGTTTCCAAAGACCAGGTAGGTGAACTTGTGAAGGAAGGTAAGGTCGGCTTTAAGGAAGTTGAACAGGCCTTCAAAAACATGACATCCGAGGGAGGAAAGTTTGCCAACCTTATGGAAAGTTCCGCCGGGACGTGGCCCCAGAGATTGTCGAATATCGAAGATACCCTTTTCCAGAAAATGAATGAGTTCGGGAACAAGTATAAGGAGGTTTTTGAGTTCGGTATCGGTACAGCCGAGGACTTGGTGGAAAGTCTTGATGATGTGTTGTCTGTAATTGGCGGACTTATTGCAGCTTACGGAACGTACAAGGGCGCGTTGATTACCGCAGCTGTAGCGCAGAAGGCGGTCGGATTCGTTGAAAGTATCCGTCTGATAGGAATGTACAGAAAGGAATTGGGACTGGCCACCGCTGCACAACAGGCTTTCAATGTCGCTTCAAAATCCAATGTATATGTCGCTCTGTTGGCAGCTCTGGTAGGAATTGGTACGGCAGTTTACATGTTCACCAAGAGAACCAATGAAGCCACTGCAGCACAGGAGACGCTTAATTCGGTGAACAAAAAGGCCGATGAGGAATTTTCCAAGCAGGCGGCAACGGTTGACAGGTTGTCCGGTGTATTGAAAAGTGAAACTTCGTCCCTTGACCAGAAAAAGAAAGCCTTGTCTGATTTGCAGGCCATCATCCCATCTTACAATGCTAGTCTTGATAAAGAGGGTAAATTAATAAACAACAACACAGAGGCTATTAAATCATATCTGACGCAACTGGAAAAGCAGATACGGATGAAGGCTGCTCAGGAAGAGCTGGAGGAGCTGTATCGCAAAAAACGGACTCAAGAAAAGCAACAGAAAATTGCTACGGATAATTACAATGAGGCAAAATCCTTATACAATTCATCCGTAACAATGACTGGAAGCGCATTACAGAACAGAGGGATCAATACAGGTGTGGCCGTATTCTCCCAGAATAGTACAGTAAACAATCAGCTCAAAGACAGAGCGAATAAGGCCAAGGAAGAATTGGATTCCGTAAACAAGGAATTAGGAGAAACGGTTTCTGTCATCACAGAACTGGAAAAAGAAATTGAGAAATCGTCTTTATCCGATAATAAAGAATCCCCACAGTCTTCCATATCCAAAGAAGTAGAAAATGCCACCAAACGTATCAAAACGCTCAAACAAGAAATTGCCGACCTTCGTAGCGGAAAATTGCAGGCAGAGGCTGGCAAGACTGTAGAATCTGCTATCAAGGCAAAGGAAAAAGAGTTGCAGAGTGCAGAAAAAACGTTGGAGACACTTACCGGCGTCAGGAACAAGGATGTATCAAGAGAAAACGCAACAACATCAGCCGGAGGGAAACTTTCAGATTTGGAACGTAAACAGGCATTAGAACGTGCAAAAGAAGCAGTAGACTTAGAAAATCAGATTGAGCAAGCCCGTATAGATGCAATGGCCGACGGTGGGGATAAAATCCTTGCTCAACGTGAACTGAATAACAAGAAAGAAATGCAGGCCATTGACCGAGCCAAAGAAGAGTATATTCAGAAGGAAATCCAAAGGCAAAAGGAAATTTTTGACGCAACAGAGGAACTGAAAGCAAAGAAAAACCCTAAATACCAAAAACGTGGTTTTGACTCTTCTACTGTTACTGTAGACAGTTCCTCTTTTGACATCCTAAAAGAAAATACAGACAAGCGGCAAGTTCAGGAAGATCTGAATGCACAGCGGGAAGCTATGAATGCTTATTTAGCTGAGTATGGCACCTATATGCAGAAGCGTCAGGCTATTATTGAGCAATATCAGGATAAGATCAACAAGGCTACTACCGAAGGAGAAGAATTAACCTTGGGCAAACAACGAGATCGTATCTTATCCAGTATAGATGAACAAGCTAACAAGACAACTTCTGCTGTTTCCCAGTTGTTCGGAGATATGAAAGACAAAACTCTGAAGGACCTTGAGGATATCAATGTAGCTGGGCAAAAGGCATTAGAGTTTCTGAAATCCGGGCAGTGGGACGAACAGAAAGGTAAGGAACTTGGAATTACCAAAGATAATTTTGAGACTTGGAGTAATGACCCGGAAAAGATAAAGGCTATTTCCGATGCCCTAGTAAATAACAGAAAAGCCGCAGATGATCTCCAGCCAGCTTATAAGAAAGTTGCTGATGGCATAAAAGATGCGTTCAATGCCGGCAATGACAGTAAGAAGCTCGAAGAAGCTCTTGCAAGAATCAAGAATGGTCTGAATGATATTATGCAGGTAGGATCATTCCTTTCTGATACATTTTCTTCTCTTGGAGATGCCTTTGGTAATGATACTTTTACAGATATTGCAGAAGGTATTAACGTTGCTATGGATGCTGCTAATTCTGCAATGCAAGGAGCACAAGCTGGATCTGCATTTGGCCCTTGGGGAGCAGCAGCAGGTGCTGCTATAGGTTTGGTTAGCTCACTTGCTTCTTCTATAGCAAAAATCCATGATAAAAAGAATGAAAAACGTATTCAAGAATTACAAGATCAAATTGAAGTTCTTGAGAAATCATATGAGAGACTTGGTAATTCCATTGAAAAGGCATATTCTAAAGATGCTTCTAATTTAATTAATCAGCAAAATAAACTTTTAGAGCAGCAAAAGGTTCTCATTCAACAACAGATTAGGGAAGAACAAGATAAAAAAAAGACAGATAATGACCGTATTAAAGAATGGCAACAGCAAATTGAAGAAATCAATAATTTGATTGAAGAAAATAAAGAAAAAGCTGTAGACGCTATTTTTGGAGAAGATGTAAAAACTGCTATAGAAGACTTCGCTTCTGCATATGCAGAGGCTTGGTCTAACGGAGAAGATAGAGCCGAGTCAGCAAAAGACGCGGTGAAAAATATAATGCGCCAGATGGTTACAGAGTCTATTAAGTCCGCAATTCAAGCTTCTGGATCAATGGAGAAAATAAGGCAGAAACTTCAGGAATTCTATGCCGATAATGTCCTTTCAGGATGGGAGCAAAATTATATCTACAATATGGCTGAAGAACTCCAGAAAGAGTTGGATAAACAATTTGGTTGGGCTGATAGCCTTATGAAGGATGATTCCAAAGAGCAACAATCTGCCTCCGGTAGAGGTTTCGGTACAGAAATGACTCATGAGGATGCTGGTGAATTAAGTGGGAGGTTTACTGCTGTATATGAGTCAAACCTTCGCATAGAAACAGCTACCCAACAACAGACGATTGCTATTACAGAACTTCGCGGATCAATTTCCAGCTTAATTACTCAGGCGCAGGGTATGTATAATATTGCTGATGAAACACGCACTATATTAGCTAACTCCTATCTAGAATTGCAGCAAATCAGAGAAAATACAGGCGAGATTATTAAGCCAATTAAACAGATACAAAAAGATATAGAAGAAGTAAAACGTAACACATCAAGATTATGATAGAAGTAAAGGATATTTTAAATAAAGCGATAGGATTAGGGGCATGTTCTCAATCATCTAAGGCTACAGATTGGAAAAGTCTTGTGTGGCTTTTTTTCTCTCCTCAGGGATGTGAGTTCTGTAAAAGTATTAATTACCCTTCACTGGAGATGTTTCGCTCAATGAAAGGGAATGTAGAGTCATTCGGAGTACATATAGAAGAAAATGTGAAAGCAGTAAACGAAGATAAGGCCATAATCGGAGGTACTGCTGAATTGACTTTTCAAGGTACGGATAAAGCTTATAAAGTAATTATCATGCACAGTGGCAATGTTCGTATTAAAATAAGTAATTATGCAGTTGTCCGTATAGAGAATATTAGTGGTAATTATGAGATTATTAACGATGGAACAGGAAAGGTATTAATATGAGTGGGGATTTAATTATTAACGATAGAGATGCCTTGACAACATGGGGTGTTCGCATGGGGGACGGTTTTCTCGATGCTATCGACGGATTCAATGAGATGAAAGACTACATTGAGGATGAAAGCCGGCTGGAACATGGCAAACGGGTGATAACAGATAACGCAAAAGTAGACTCGCGAGAAGTTACCCTTCAGTTTACGATCGAGGGAAATTCAGAAAACGATTACCGATCAAAGAAAAAAGCCTTTCAGACAGAATTAGAGAAAGGTGCTGTAAATATCAAAGTTCCAGTATTGGAAGATGAAATCTATAAGTTGATTTATCTAGGAAAAAGCATTTCTTACGGGATGAGTTCTGACCGCTGTTTTGGTAAAATTTCGTGTAAATTTCAAGAGCCTAATCCTATGGATAGGAGTGAATAACGAACATTCACCTTATTGTTTCAAATGGAAGTCCTGATTTTTAGGGCTTCCATTTTCTATTTATGAACTTTGGAGATATGATAGAAATTAAAGACATATCAGGTAAAACAAGGCTTTCAATCCCAATTAATAAGGGAGCTAAAGGAAAGTTTACTCTGATGAAGGAAGACTATATAATTCTTCCTTTTTCGGTAGCTAAGCCTGTGCAGTTTAAACTTGGTGATTATGTAGATTTATCCGGTGTCCTTGATGAATCATTAGGTGGAGAGCTGGCAAAAATCTATGAGATAACTGACCTTCAGAAGCCTACTTACAACACTTCAACTGGAGGCTATGATTATAATCTCCAGATGAACGCCTACTACTGGAAGTGGAAGAACAAAATCTTTAAATACACTCCGGAACATGCAGGAAATGAAGCATCATGGTCGCTTACTGCTGCCCTTGATGTACAACTTGGTGTGTTTCTTCGTAATCTCAAGGCTTTAGGCTATACATATAGAGGAACAGACTTTATTTTCAGCATAGACGATACTGTAGAGAATAAGGCCGTAGCGATGACCTATGACAACATGAACTTGTTGGATGCCTTGTTTTCTATGGCGGGGGAGGATAAGTGGAACTGCGATTGCTGGATAACGGACAACGTGATTCATTTTGGGCGAAATGAGTTCGGAGATGCCGTTAAAATTGAGCGTGGTGTCGAAGCGTCGTCTATCACCCGCAGCGAAAGCCAGGGCACTTATGCCACCCGTATCTATGCGTTTGGTTCAACAAAGAATATCCCCACGAACTACCGTCCGACCGATGAGCAAGCCGTGGTGAACGGCGTAGTACAGAAAAGGCTTATGCTTCCGGCCGACACTCCCTATATTGATGCATACGAAGGAATGTCGCAGGAAGAAGCCATTGAGGACGTGGTGGTGTTTGATGATGTCTATCCCCGACGTGTTGGCACTTTATCAGACGTACACACACGAACCGAAGAAGTGGAGAATGAGGACGGCACGAAAGAAACTATTACGTACTATCGCTATAAGGATACTGGGTTAGAGTTCAAAGAAGAGTATATTCTTGAAGGTGAAGAATTGAAAATTCAGTTTCAGTCAGGGAAGCTGAATGGAATGGAGTTCGGCGTAATCTTCAATCCCAAGCCAAAAGATGAAAGTCGGGGAGATCAACTTTGGGAGATTGTCCGCAATGAAGATTATGGCCGACCATTACCGGATGATATGATGTATCCTGCCAACGGCGATGAATATATTCTTTCAGGTTTTGATATCAAATTGGTGTCCGACCAGTATATTCCAGAAGCCGAGCAGGAACTGAAGGAAAAGGCGCAGAAGTACGCCGATAAGGTAAAAAAGGATGACGGTACCTATCCGACCACCCTAAGAAGCTCATGGGTTAAAGAGGATTTGATTTCACGAACTTTCGAATTTGGTCAACGTATCAATCTCGTAGATGATACATATTTCGAAAATGGGCGCATTTCACGTGTCTTGGGATGGGAAATGAATCTTGATATTCCGTGGGATTCTCCAGTTTACACGATTGGGGAGAGTATGCCATACTCACGGATCAGCGAGATTGAAAGTAATGTCGAGTCCTTAACCTACAAGGGACAAACATATTTTGGGAAAGGCGGAGTATATCTTATCAAAGTAAACGATTCAACTGCTCCAAGTGATAGTAATACGTTTTCTGCACTACGGGCATTGAAAACACTTCTTCGTAAGGACCAGTCAGACGGCACTAACTTCTTATTGAAATTCGGTGAGTTTATCGACAGCATGATTGCCGGTAAGGGTGCCGGAATATATCCAGACGGGCGTGGACAGTTCGAGAAACTGGAAGTGCGCAGCGCAATGATCGTAAAAGAACTGATATACAATCGTTGGTTCTCTCAGGAAGGCAATGTCACTTACTCTGAGGCGGGAACTATCGAACGGATTGAACTTCTGTCGGACGGTACGTATGACCTGTATCTCCGACGCCGCTGGGAGAATGATATAACCGCATTCAAAGCTCAGGACGTAAGTTACGGATCAGTGAATAATCTGAACTCTACAGGAGAGTATTATGACAGCTGGTTCCGCGTATTGAATGTGATGCAGGCAGAAAACAAACTGAATGTCGTCCTCTATCCGGATGAAGAGGTTCCTGGAGGGAAAAACTATGAACCCGCTGTCGGTATGGTGATTACCCGTCGTGGAAATGCCGTAGACGAAGAGAGACAAGGATTCTGGTACATATCATCGTACGAAGGCTGTATCTGCATGCTGGATGGTGTCACGAAACCTATACTCGAGGAATCCAACTATAGTATTATCATAGGGAAACTGAAGCGGTTGTCCCTCTTTGACAATCTTCCGATAAACTATCTCCAGTCGTATATCTATTGCCGTGGTATAGCTATTCAGGACTTGATGCGCATTAACTATCAGGGAGTGGTTGTCGTACAGCTTAACGACCGTGGTTTCTGGTCGCTTGAGGCTGCCCAAGGTGACAATCCTTATACGGCTGGCAAGGAAACGGTCGATACGGTATGGCATTATGGTTGCCGCTGGAAATGTCTTGTAACAGGTACGACTGACGAGCCTCGCTATGCCAGTACGGGCTGGGCGATGATTGAAGGCAACCCGGAGTTTTCAATCGACTTCGAAAGTGACAACGGCTGGAATGTTGACGATACCCAGTTAGGAGAGGGAGTCGTATTCACTACCTTTCGTATGACAGGGAAATTGTACAACAGGGACATTACGGAATATGTTCTCGATACGGATGTAACATGGACGCGTGACACTGGAAGCGTTTCAGAGGACAACGCATGGGCTATCAAGAGAGCAGACGCAGGTAAGATACTTACACTCACAGAAGATGATCTTGGTATTGACTTCCGCAAAGGCGTGAAATGTCTTTTTAAGTGTACGGCAATACTGAGGGATGGGCAGGAAACGAAAATAGCAGATAAGGAAAAAGGATTTTGATTATGATAACAGCTACTAATAAGAAAAGAATAGATGTGAATTATGCTCCGTTGCAAATTAGCGGAAGCATAGAAGTAGTAGGCAGTGTCCCAGCACGTCAGATATACAGTGCTGACACTAAGGAATATACACCTGATTATTATCTTACACCTCTGGTACTGTTCCCGCGATGTAACGCTACCGATCCTAATTCGTATATTAAGAGTGGTTCAGTGAACGCATCCCTTACTAACATGAAGTGGTATCAGATAGTCGGAACCCAGCGCACATTGATTAGTTCGGAAAATATTGACTACGAGATAACCACAGAAGGCGATAACAAAGGACAGATTAAGGTAAAGCGTAATCCTCCAGCTGCTTCATCGCTGGCTTTTGAATTTTACGCAGAATACGTAGACACACGTACCAATCAGGTCTATGTATTTCGCATGAGTACGGTCATTGCCGTATCGGACGCAACACTTCCGGCACCAATTCTGAAGCTCGACAGTCCTGCAACCGTGGCGTGGAATCCGTTACGCAATCCGTTGACACGTAAGATAACCGCATCCGTGTTTGCTGGTGAATCTGACATAGCCTCAAACAAGCAGAAATGCAAGTTTTTCTGGTTCCGCATGAACGAAGGCAGTCTGGAACCTATTACAGACGGGAACGGAGATAATGACTGGGAGGTAGATAGTATAAACCACAATACGCTGACCATTAATCAGGATTATATTGGGGAAGAGCAGACTTATGTCTGCAAGCTGGGATATTCGGCAGATGGCAGTTTACCTTCTGCTCCTCCTGACGATGCTCCCACGGCAACAACCACCATACGGCGCCGCATACCGGAAGTGGAAGTCGACTGGAAAGGAGCACCCACGCAGATTGCCGGAGGAACGGAGAAATTGAAATTGGAAGCGTTTGTGATGGACGGAATGGGTGTTGTTCCTGATTCGGAAGAATGGTTCCGGTTTGTATGGAAAGTAAAATCTCCGTATTCTCAGAGTTATTCCAAGCAGGCTGAAGGAATCAAACCTACGATTACGTTCATTCCAGGGATGATGCTTGAATTAGAAGTGCAGGATAGGGGCCCGCAAGCTATACTTATTGATGACACGGACGGTTCTGTATTGCAGGACGCTGACGGAAATGTACTTTTTGACAGAATTAACAATTAAAAAATTATACGACTATGGCTTTTTATGTGAAAGTGACAAAACAGGTTGCAGATAAGATGAGTCTTACTGCAATACGCAATAAGACGGCAGACGGTAATGTGCTGTTGTGGCAGGCTGACTTGAACCGGATTGAAGGTGATACAATATTTGACAGAGCAACTCGCGTGGGTGGCGTTGCATTGACTCCACAGGCGGCTCGTCTGGAAACGGACGGTATTGAGAACCCGGCAGAAGTAACTACTCCGGATGAATATCGGGATGACAAACCGACAATTTTACCTGAGTTCCCAGATACATCTACAGCTCTTAACAAGGAAGGAGGCAGCAATGAGTGAGGCTAGTTCAGTACGGCAGGTCGTGTTCCTTAGAAAGGGTAGTGTATACATGCCTTTCCTGCAATCCAACATGGGTGACCTGTATCAGGAATATCAGGGTACTGCTGATAATCCGACAAACATATCTCCGGATTTTTCTACATTAACGCCTATGCTAAGTTATATTATTACAAGTTCATTGGTCGCTGCCGGATTGGTTGTTCCCAACTCGGTGAAATGGTACTTCAATGACACTGAGCTAACGTTTGGTAGCGACAAGGTTTCAACGAATAGTTTTAACGGCGAAACAGGTCACTTCCAGAGTATTCCTTATCAAGCTGGAGTACAGAATTACTTTGCCCTGAAAATCATGAAAAACCTTGTAAAAGCATCCGGAGGTGCGGCATGTAACATCAAGGCAGAAGCTACGATTGCGGTAGGTAATACCTCCGACAAGGTTCAGGCTGTGTATAATATACCGATAACGGTGGGTGTTGGAAACAGCAAACGTGTGACCATCATGGCCGGTGACAATAAATTCTTTACACTAACCGATAAGGGAGATTCCTGTATACTGAAGGCTGTAGCGTGGATAGGTAGCGACCAGTTGACGGCTAATCTGACATATAAATGGTATTCCCTGCAGTCTGGAACGTGGTCTGTAATAGGCGGACAGACAGGGCAGACATTATCAGTTAATAATGATATGGTTGATACTACCGGACAGTTCAAGGTAGAAGTATTCCAAAATGGCTATCTTATCGGCATGGATGTCCAGACGGTTATAGATGCCAGTGATCCGTTCGATATCTTACCGAACCCCAATCCGGAAAATGAAACTATCGAGCAGGGTTCCGGTGGCTCTGTTACCTATACACCGATTTTGGTGAAGCGTGGCAGCACAACTAAATTCAAGGACATGAAGTTTTTCTTTGTATTCACGGATTCAGCAGGCAATATCCTTAATCCGGACACGGCTAAGGTTGCATCATACAGCGGAACCGTAACAGAGGCTATGTGCGAGCAGGCTTCAGGTAATGTTGCAGTAGTAATAACAACGGAGGAATAACTATGATAGCAGAAAAAAGAACAGAGGTTAATTATCGTGTTAAGCCAGTGACCAGGCTTCCTTATCCGGCTGGTATATATTCTTCTACCATGAGATATACGTGTTCGGCTAATGTGGCTCCTTATGTCGTATTCCAGCCGAACACATCGCAGGATGCAGTCCGGTACGTGATGAACAAGGTCGGAACATGGCTGGGGACTGAGCAGGGCATTACACCGGCAGAAGATTATGCCAAGAACGGGGAAAATGCTACGTGGCTTCCTTTTGAGCATTTCAATGCTATCGAAATAGAACTTGCCCTGATCCAATTCGCTAAAATCGGACAGGCTATATTCTATGACCAGTACACGATATCGGAATATGGGAAAGATACCAATAATGATGATGTAACCAATTATAAGGATTTCAATGCGGCCGACCCGATGAATCCGGAAAATGCTTTTCGCCCGAATATTTGTTTGAATTGGAAAACAGGGGAAGCTTTTTTCTGGAGGTCAAATATGTTTGCTTCTCGTTCTGTTGGAGTAGGTTCTGTGGAGTTAGGAACAAGTCAGATAGCAATTCCGCTTACGTCTAATTTTGTCGCTCTCACAGGTGAATGGAACGGTAGTCCTCAATGGGGGCGTGTGCTTGCCTATGTTCCCGAAGACAGGGATTCGTGTTTGCCTAACTGGGACTATATGGAATTTACAATCCAGAACGCTTCCAACGGACCTGCTGTCCTCAATCTGGGAAATTTTGGAGAAATATGGGTAGGCACTGAGAAGTATCTTATCAATACTATCACGATTGGCAAGCTCAGGCATGTAAACCTTATGTTCAAAGTTCGTAGGTATTCGTGTGGGATAATAGAAGGTATACGTTGTCAGTCTGGTACATTTTACGTGAAAAATGTTCATGACTTTGACATATCAAGTTTTTACGATCAAACAACTCTTACGACTAAAGCCAATTTAACTTCAAAATCAATTTCGTTTAACGCTTAATCAAATTATTATGATACAGAAAAAATCTTTAAAAGACGCGATACAAAATCCAGAGATAATATCAGTTGTGGGAGGACTGTTGCCTCAAGGTACAAGTACAAAGAGGGGATTATCATATTCCGTGCTTCCTAAGGTTAGAGAGGGAATTATGGATGCAAATTTAATCTACAAGGAATCTATTGAGGACTCCTTTTCAATTTTTAAAACAGTAAATGGAAGCACAAATGTACCTTATTCAACAGGTATGGTTTGTAATTTAACTAGAAGAGGAGGCTCTAAATACTCTGTATTGCAGTTTTTCTTTTCCGAACAGGGAGGAGTCTATATTAGAACAGGAAACTGGGATCTAGAAAGCGAAGAAAAGTATAACACGTGGGAGAAATTTTATCCAAAAGAATAGGAGGCGTTTAGCCTCCTAACTTAGATAATTTTCCCAAATTCAGTCCAGCCGTAATTTATAGTTTTATAACGTATATACAACGAAGGTATAGATTCTTGAGCTGAACCAGTAAATAACAATTGAAATGTATATTTACCCTGGAGATGAAATAACTGCCCATATTTAGCGCTACCGAAAATTTTACATCCTACTATATCGTATAGTCCTGTTTCTGATATGTTTTTCAATTCTTCCTCAGAGCTTTCTGTTGAAAAAGCTTTTTTTTGGCTTATAGCTGTTTTTTTATATGTTGAGCTAGACATTAATCCATTTGTCGTAGAAGACGCAGTACCCAATAGTCCTCCCACAGCCAAATTTGCCTCCTTCTTTGTAAATATCTATTTTTGACGTAAAAATGGATAAGATAAAATACCGGCTTGTCTACAACCGCAAGAAACAACTGAATAAACAAGGAACAGCACTCGTACAAGTCGAAGCATCACTCAATCAGCGCAAGATTTATTTCAAAACAAACATATATCTCAAGCCTGAACACTGGGATAAGCGGACCTCTCAGGTAATTGTTCATCCGCAAGCGAACGATTTGAACGCCATGCTATTCGAGTTTGTTCTGCACCTTCAAGGTGTGGAGCTAGCTCTATGGAAAAGAGGAGTTCCAGCTACACTGTCACTCTTGAAGGATGCAATGAAGAAGAATCGTCCGGTTAATGTTACATTTCCTGTATTTGCAAAGGAATACGTTACGCATTCTGATAGGAGAGAGAGTACAAAGGAGAATCTGTATACGACTATAACCGTATTGCAGGAGTTTAGACCAGGGCTAGATTTCAAGGATATAACGTACACGTTCTTGAAGGACTTCGAGGTATATCTTAGAGAAAAAGGCAACGGAATAAATACTGTGGCAAAGCATCTACGTCAGCTCAGAACGTTAGTCAACGAAGCCATTAACCAGGGATATATTCATGCAGACGCATATCCGTTTCGTAAGTATAAGATTAAACAAGAAAAGGGAAGGCATGAGTTCTTGACTCCGGACGAACTGAAAAAGCTGGAGAACCTTGAAGTTAGCGATAGGAAGTTACGACACGTGCTGGATGCGTTCTTATTCTGTTGTTACGTCGGCTTACGTTTCTCTGACTTTTGCCAACTCAAGCAGTCTAATTTTATCAAGGTAAATGGTAAGAAGTGGCTGCACTTCAAGTCGATTAAGACGGGTATTGAACTACGTCTACCGTTACATCTTCTATTCGAGGGGAAGGCACTGGCTATTCTGGATAAGTACAATATAGCAGAGTTCGCCAGCTTGGGCAGTAATTCGGAAGTGAACAAATGTCTTGCCCAAATAACCATGATGGCTCGGATTAAGAAACACGTAACCTATCATACTGCCAGACATACCTGTGCTACTCTGTTGATCCATCAGGGAGTACCGATTACGACAGTTCAGAAGTTACTTGGCCATACGTCTGTCAAGACAACAGAAATTTATTCGGAGATTCTTTCATCAACAATTTTGCGAGATTTGAAGGCCATTAAGAGAAAGCGTATTGTAAATAACTTTCAAAATTATGCTTCAGCCCGGTAGAGTATGGGTAGACTTGATAGGCTCTACCTAAATTCTACTGACACGCTTTGTCAGTCGATTTGAAACCTTTTATTCTTTGTTCGTTTTTAACTTGTTTACCTTCGCTGAAAAGCCTTGGTAAATGAGTAGATTTGTGTGTGAAATAGTAGTTGCGCCCATGAGCGTGTTCCTTTTTCTGGGGATGCGCTTATGGGCGTTTTTGTTTAATTTAAAACCTTAATTGTATGAAAAGATTCGTTTTCATGTGTGTTGCACTCCTTTTGTGCGTGGTGAGTGTTTTTGCGGAAACTTCCGCTAGTGTAGAACCTTCTGTACCGGAGTTCCTGACCGGATTTGCCAGCTTTACCGGACTGGTGTCGATTGTTGTTCCGTCTATGGTTGGCTTTATTGCCTCAAAGTTAAGCAATCCGATGAACAAATGGGTAACTATGTGGGTGACGGCCGTTGTCGGCGTAGTCGTTACCTTCTTCAGTTGGTGGATGAATCTCGGCTTTCCTCCGGCAGACGCAAGTATCTGGGTTGTGATGATTGATGCGCTGTTCGTGGCACTGGCTTCGACCGGAATTGTATCTGTGGTAACAAGCGAATGGCTGGCCAAGTTATTCGGTGGTAAGGTAAATAAGGAGTAATGCAGAATCTAATTACCATAATAGCCCCGCAGCTTCTAGTTGCCGGGGCTTACTCCTTTATTGGAGAGATAAAAGGGGTAGTGTTCGAGCTTCGCTGGATGCTGGCATTTATCGTCGTAATGATTGTGGCTGACTTCGTATTAGGCATCATCGACAGTGTGGTTAAGAGGGGAGAGGACTTCAGATTTAGCAGGGCTGGCCGCCGGACGGTGTGTAAGTTCATCGAGTACAATTCTTACCTTGTTGTTGGATTCATGCTAGGTATTGCAATCCTTCAGCCGATTGGGATATGTAGCTATACCATTTCAGCCATGTGCGGGCTTGGACTGGCATTCATATTTGAGTTTGATAGTATTGCTGACCATATCTGTGATATACATGGAATCAAGAACAAGGTTTCAATCAAGCGGCTGCTGGTTGGGTACATCAAGAAAAAGTATAATGCAGCCGGAGAAATCATTGAAGAAGTAACAAAAGAGGAGGAGAAGAAATGAATAAGATAGATGCAATCGTAGTTCACTGCTCTGCGACTAAGGCAGGGCAGAATATAGGTAGAAAAGAGATTAATCAGATGCATGTTGCTCGTGGTTTCCAGTGTATCGGGTATAACTACGTCATCCGTCTAGATGGTACGGTGGAAGTTGGCCGTTCGCTTACGATTGATGGAGCACATTGTAACTCGAAAGGTTTCAGTGGTGTAAGTTATAACAAACATTCGATAGGTATCTGCTATGTTGGTGGATTGGATGCTCACGGAAAGGCTGCTGATACTCGGACACCGCAGCAGAAAGAAGCGATAGCTAAACTGATTAAAGAATTGTGTTCAAAGTACCAGATTGTCGAGGTATTGGGCCATCGTGATACATCGCCGGATCTTGACGGTGATGGAATTGTCGAACCTAATGAGTGGACGAAGATGTGCCCATGCTTTGATGTGCGTTCAGAGTATCCGTTTATTCCCGAAATCATTGTGAAACCATGAAACTCTATAACTACATAATTAAGAAGGTGAGTCGGTGCATTACACTGGCTCCCTTCATGTGTTTGCTATTCGTAATATGCTCCTGCCGGACAGTGAAATATATTCCGGTAGAAACGATAAAGGTTGATACGACCTATATAAACAAATTACAGCGTGATAGCATCTACATGCTTGACAGCGTATATGTAAAGGAAAAGGGAGATACAGTATTGATTGAAAAGTATAAGTATCTATATCGTGATAAGCTGGTAAGAGATACACTATATATGGCTAAAACGGATAGCATCCAAGTTCCTTATCCGGTCGAAAAGGAACTCACCAGATGGCAACAGTTTCGGATGGATTTCGGAGGATGGGCTATGTGTATTGTGGTAATATCAATACTAATACTGATTGTATATAAAATAAAGAAATGATATCTTTGTCTTGTAGAATTCGCTTTATGTAAAACAAACCAAAGCCCCAACTAGAGTAATATCCGGAAGGGGCTTTGTTTTTTCAGATAAAATCCCCATCTTTGTAGTGCGTTACATATTTGGTTGAAAAGCAAAATAATTTTTGCTGGCAACGGCAGCGGGCATTATGTATTATTGTCCGCCGCTTTCCGTATATATACGGTTTCGCCCCGTGTAGAGTATTAATGTACCTACTGCTTTTCAACAAAGTGTAACGCAACGGGTAGCGGGACCGTTTTTCTTTCCTGCCATAAAATCTTTTCTATGCGTTACACTCTATCGAAAGAATTTATCGGTTACGGGCATTATCGTCTGACGGTTAAAGATGAATCGGGGAAGGAGAAGTCAGCCGTTACGGGTAATATAGATTTGGTAAGTAGGTTATCATCTGAATTGGAAGTTGAGAGGGAGAAAGCAACCGAGGAAGCGATAAATTATGTGTTGCAGGAATCATAAAATTTATTGTATATTTGTACGTAAGAATGTAGGTAGAATAATGAATTTGACTAATTGTTTTACGTATGTTTTACATTGATAGTTTAAGTTTTAAATAACTTGTTGAAAGATAGGATGATAATTTATATATAAGAAGATATTTTTAATTATTGCCTATCTTTGCATATAATTCTGCATATATCGCCTTGTTTTGAGATGAAGAAAACGACTCTTTTACATATCTATATTTGTTTTACGCTTATTGTCCTGCTACTGCCAGGCTGTTCTGTCAATAAATTTATTCCAGAAGGAGGATATTTATTGGATGACGTAAAAATAGAGTCGGATAATAAAGAGATAAAATCATCTCAGATGAATCAGTACGTACGTCAGTCGCCTAATGCTAAATGGTTCAGTTTATTCAGATTCCCTTTATATATTTATAGTGCTTCGGGCATGGACTCTACAAAATGGATAAACCGTTTTTGGCGTAAGCTGGGAGATGCGCCTGTAATATACAGTAAAGATGCGGCTCAAGAAACACAGCAGGAAATAGAAAAAGCTGTGCGTAATATGGGATATATGGGAGCGGTTGTCGACTTGAAGGAAGAAGCGAAGGGCAAACGTATGAAGGTTTCCTATGATATTCACTCGGGATCACCGTATATCATAAATAATATAGCTTATGATATTGCAGATAGTAAGATACGTAGTTATTTGGAAGCAGATTCAGCACAGACATTACTGCACGAAGGAATGCGGTTCGATGTAAATGTACTGGATGAGGAAAGACAACGTATAACCCAATATTTGCAGAACAGGGGATATTATCGTTTTAATAAGGATTTTATCACATTTCAGGCAGATACGATGCTGAATACCCATAAAGTTGACCTTACAATGGAGCTGGCCTCATTTCAAATTCGTAAGGAAGATATGCCGGAAGAACACCGCCAGTATCGGATACGGAATGTCAATTATATATTGGATGCGGATTTTACTGTACCTTCTGCACAAGCACTCCAAAGTTTTGATTCTGTGCGTTCGGGAGATGTCAGTTTGTTTTATAAAGACAAGCTGTTTCTGCGTCCGAAAGTAATTTCTGATTATAACTTTCTGATACCCGGAAACTTGTATAGAAGCAGGAGTGTACAAAATACTTACTCTGCGCTGTCCCGTTTGTCTATCTTGAAGTATTCAAATATTCGTTTCAACGAAGTGATAGAAAATGATTCAGCATACCTGGATGCTTATATCACATTGTCAAGAAATAAAAATAAATCATTGTCTTTCGAAATAGAAGGAACAAACTCTGCTGGTGATTTGGGAGCAGCAGCGTCGGCTTCATATACGCATCGTAACCTGTTTAAAGGTTCTGAGACTTTTACAATTAAATTGAGGGGAGCATATGAAGCTGTGAGTGGACTGGAAGGATATACTAGCAGTAACTATATGGAATACGGTGTGGAGAGCAGTTTGAATTTCCCTGAATTTATGTTCCCGTTTCTGTCTTCCGACTTTAAAAAACGTATTAAAGCGACTTCAGAGGTCAGTATAAAATATAATTGGCAGATTCGTCCGGAATTTGAACGTACTTTAGCTTCTGCTGCCTGGAGCTATCGTTGGACACGGAGAGGAAAGGCTAATCATCGTTTTGACTTGCTGGATATAAATTATATTTATATGCCCTATACCTCACCTACATTCGACGATTATCTGGATCGTATGGATGAGGTTAATCCATTGCTGAGACATAGTTACGAAGATTTGTTCATTGTGCGCTTGGGATATACTTATACTTATAATAGTGCTGGAGGAAATACGATGACTACGGCAAACCGTAATTCGTATTCTGTGCGCTTTAATATAGAAGAAGCTGGTAATTTGTTGTATGCCTTTTCGCGTTTGATAAATAAAAAGCCACGATACGGCGAAGCATATCAGTTGGCTAATATAGATTTTGCACAGTATGTGAAGGCTGACATAGATTATGCAAAAAATTTCGTTATCGATGAGCGCAATTCGCTGGTATTTCATGCCGGATTAGGAGTTGCGGTTCCTTATGGGAATTCTAAGAGTTTACCTTTCGAAAAGTTATATTTTTCCGGAGGTGCTAATAGTGTACGTGGCTGGCGGGTACGTTCTTTAGGACCAGGTTCTTATCGTGGGGATGGAAACACGATAGATTATGTCAACCATACGGGAGATATTAAGTTGGACCTGAATTTGGAGTACCGGACATTTTTATTCTGGAAGTTGAATGGAGCAGCGTTTATTGATGCCGGAAACGTTTGGAATATACGGAATCAGGGAATACAGTCGGAAGGAGTATTCAAGTTTAATCGTTTTTATAAGCAACTTGCCGTATCTTATGGATTGGGAATACGTTTCGATCTGGACTTCTTGATTTTACGTTTCGATGGAGGTATGAAGGCTGTCAATCCGATGTATACCGGTCGTGACCGTTACCCCATTATATCTCCTGACTTCAAACGCGATTTTGCATTTCATTTTGCTGTGGGATATCCGTTTTAATCATTATCATATGGAAGAAAGAAAAATTTATAAGAAAGAAGAACTGAAAGCCTTGAAAGATTGGTTTGCTAATCAAGATTTACCTCAAGGTTTACAAGTAGATAAAGCAACTAATATACCTAATTTGAAAGAAACTGTAGCACGTTTATTCGATCAGGCTGAAGCTTGTTTTGAAAATCCTAAAATGCAGGGATGCCTGATTCTACTGGAAAATATTAAGGCAAAACTTGAAAGCTGAAAAGGAGAGTACAAGTCTATCTAAGTTTAGTTCAATAAAGAGGAACTCTCAATTTGAACCTGACTGTTCTGTCTACAATAAAATTGCCCTGTCATTACTAGGAAGTTTACATCTCAGGTATAAAACATTCAGGATGTACTCCAATGAAAGATGACAGGGCTATTTTATTACACGTATGATTTATTGTATTTAAGAGCGGGTTAATTTATTCAGATTTTACTTCATCGTCATTTTCCGGTATTGGAATATATGCAGGCTTGGGCTGGGGAATACTGAAGTCGGCATCAGCAAAAAGTTCGGCCAGACCGGATATTTGTTTCAGTCGGAGCAATTCATCTCGATCCATTCCGATGTTTTTCATAATCCATTGATCCGACATTCCTGCTTTGTCCAGTTCGGCAACAATGTGTGACATGAGTTCGATGTTATGAGTTCCACGTGCACGATTATGGCGAATAGTAGACCCCATGCGGTTTGACAAATCTTTATCGATCACAACGACAGGAAGCAGGCCTTTTTCTCGTTCATAAATACGTTTGGAGGTTTTTAGTACCGTAAATCGGTGGAATCCATCAACTAAAATGTATTTGTCTGCTTCTTTGTTATAATAACAAACGCACGGCATGGTAAATCCATCTTCCCAAATGGATATTTCCAGCAGTTTCATTTCTGGAGGAGCTACCACATTGGGATTATAATCATTTGCTACTACTTTTTCTACTGGTACAGCCTTTACATTATAAACAGGACTTTTATATTCATTTTCGTTATCACTCATCGCCAAATATTTTTGTAGTTTTCCATAATCTTATTTTTTTTGCTGATCTCTTCCTTTGTAGGAGAGAAGCCCATGTATTTGCAGGCATGGTCATTTCGGAGAATGCAGATACACATGCGTTTGTATGTGGGAATTTCTCTGAATTCAGGAATGTCTATATCTTCCTGGTATTCCATTTTTACAGGATGTTTATGTGTACGGTAGTTGCTTTTGTCTACTATTTCTATAGGAACTTTAGCATCTATCAGTTTTTGTATGACATCGTCACTCAGGCATCCTCCCTTTGTTCGCCAGAATTTAATGCTGACGTTTAAACGCCGGAGATAGCCGTTGCGTGTCTTTTCAGGAAGTGTGGATAGTAAAAAGTACATAAATGATTTCCATGTATATCCCTCTGGCAGTTTTATTTTTTGCCTTGCCGTGGCATGTGTGCTTCCATAAATAGCCGAAAAGTTTACCCCATTTACGCGTCCTATCATTTTCCCCCATGTATCGGGATCAATGGCTCTGTAAAGAGCAAGACTTTCGATAGCCTCACTGATAAACGGGCTGGCTACCCGTTGCCGTTCTAAGCTGATTCCTGCCTTGTAATAGAGGTCGTACAAAGGGTTATAGTCCCATTTGAATTTACCGTTTGCTGTCCATACATCTGTCGTTTTCCAATCGTATATAGGATAGGCATTGTAAATATCATTTCCTATTTTTGAGGTCCAGATATACTTATGATACAGAATGTTCTTAGGAACTTGGAATATACATCGCCAGCGACTGAAGCTTTCCTGTGTCCGTATACCCACCAGACAGCAAGTACGTGTAGCTTTTTTCTTTTTATGCAGCCATTGTGCGAAGTAAAGCTGAAAATCGTAGTCCCATGTGTCTGGTTTCAACTCGGGGAAATCTTTTATTGTCATAGCACCTTCAGGCATCTGGCGAACCCAGAGATCTTTCTTTTCTTCATCCCACGGACGCCAGAAAGACTGATACATTGATGTTGAGGTTGCGACACGAAACGGAAGACAGATGCGATATACGTCAAGTAAATCCTTATTCTTTTCTAGAATGCTGTCTACAAAATCGATAGTCATTTTGTATTGAACCTCATAATCCATATGGAATACACCTATTTTCCGCTTAAGGTTATTGCGGCGGATATAATCAATACATAAGTTCAGCAATACTCCACTGTCTTTGCCTCCAGAAAAAGACACATAGACATTATCAAATTCGTTGAATATTACTCGTAGACGCTCCTGGGTTAATTCGTAGACATTTTTTTGTTCCTGAACTGTCGCTTCCATTATGCCTTCTGCATTTTTATGTATAGTTTCCAACTCTTTGTTATTTCAAATCCTTTCTGTACGAACAAATCCTGATGAGGAGTTTGCACCACAGCCGATAAAGGCTGTGTGCTCTCTTCCTCGTCTGTAAGGACTGTATTTAGCAGTGTATCCAGAATATAGTCGTGGGTTTCTGCTTCAGCGTAGTAGTTGTTGATGATATGTTCGTTTTTACGCATTTCTAATGGAATAAATCCCATTACTTTTTGCTTCTCTATTGCAATATACCATACATAGTGTTCTCCGGTTTTAAACGGATATCCGTTGTTGTATTGCAGGACTTTCGGATTCATAACCAAAGGGCCTACCAGCCGGTATAGTTGTCTGTCGGTTCCTTGTAGTTTCAGTATCTGCATCATAAATTGCTTTTTCTTTTTCGTACCTAGCAAAGGTATTAAAAAAAGAGAACATTTACAATTTCTGATCTGAGATCAGCCGGGCTATGCGGGTTTTGCTTTGAGCCCCTTTAGTGAGCAGATATACGTGTTTATATGCGTCACGGTTCAGTTCCGTAGGTGAACCGTTAATCAGAATAATGTTTCGGTCGTTTGCAAATTTTAGGATTCCGTTTACATTATTAGGATGTAGCTTTCCGATCTCATCCATCATGCAATGTAATTTGAAGTCCTTAAACTTCTGCGAAGCACTTTCTTTGAATACATTCAGCAGCATGATATTAATCATTGCTTTTACCAGGATATCTGTTCCTTCCGAACCCACATTCGACAACTTTTCGACAAAACCGGTGTCGTTGTTGTTTTCTATGATGCGGAAACGTAATTCAAACGAATCGTATAGACGGATCTTGTCATACCGGTAAGCGTGCATTTCTTTGATGAAATCACGCAATAAAGCGATAGCTTCCTGTTTCACCAATTGTTCGTTTTCGCTGGAAAACAAGTTTGTGCCCGGAGTAAGGTCGTAAGCATGTTCATTGTAATATTTCTGTATGGCTCTCAAAGCATTTACCACTCGGTTGCTGCTTTCTTCTACCTTCATTTCAATACGTTGGATTACTCCTACGAAATTGCATGTCTGGAATCCTTTGTTTACCTTGCTTATCAGATCCTGTATATCACTTTCCGAGGCCGTAAGCATGGAAGTATCCATGCTGATACGTTTGAAGATGTCCGAATGCTCGTTGTTGATGCGACGCACGAATTCGTTGATTTTATTTTCTTCTACAAAGTCGTGTAATTCATCGGCAAAACGTATATATTCCCAATCTTCATTGAATTTCGTTTTGAACTTAAACGTATTGTCCTCGTCAAAATGTCCGGTAAAGAGATTAACTTCTTTGCGCAGGCGACTCTGAAGCTGCATGTACTGGTTTTCCATGCGTCCCAGTTCATCAATCAGTTCGATACATCCTTTTTGAACGGCTATTTCAGTTTCCGTACCATTTTCAGAACGGAAAATATCCTGATGAGGCTTGTACCAGTCGTATGCAGGAATTTTTTCGTACGCATCCAGGTTGCCGGATAAGCTGCGTACATTTTCCTCTGCTTCATGCAGTGATTTATTCAGCTTGTCTATTTCACTTTGCAGGGCTCCTGTTTCTTTATGTAAAGATTCTTTCTCGTTGTTTAATAAACGTTTTTGCTCGTCATATTCACGTTGCCATGTCGGAATTTGGTCAATCAAATCGCGTTTATCCTTCTGATACTCGATGATGAGTGCAGCATGGTCTTTTATAAACAGAAGTTCCTGTTCGATATTCTGCAATTGTTCTGCAATGTTTTGCAGACGTTCTGTATCGGCTCCCTGTGTGTGGAGCTCCTTTTGCATGTCGTTTTCGTATTCAGCCTTTACAGAAGCTATCCGTTGCTGTTCCTCTTTATCTTCCTTGCGTATGTTGTCTGCCTGTGCACTTTTTTCGTTGTTCAGATTTTGCAACAGTTTGTTCCATTCTTGCTTTAAATTGTTCAGCTTGTCCGATTTCTCTTTGTTTAGATTATTCAGCTTGCTTTCTGTCTGTTGCAATTCATTATGAGCCTGCATTTTTTGCTCTTCCAGTTCGTGAAGTTTGCGGTTTCTTTCTGCTTCGGCCTTTTTCTTCCAGTTTTCCAGATCGAGCATATCCTGTTGATATTGTCGTTCCAGTTTTTCCAGTTCATATTCTTGTAGAGCGATGATATCTTTTTGCTCTTTTATTTTCGGCTGATATTTACTTTTCAGCGTTTCTTCCAGCTCTTCTTTTTCACTCTGCAATCGGATTGTTTCTGCTGCTATTTCTTCCAGACGACAAGTGCCGGCTTCTTTCTCTTTCTGATAATCGTTGATGGATTTAATATGTCGGTTTATTCCAGCCAGATCAATTGAAATTCCGTAGAAAGACTCGCCTGCATCTTGCAATTGGGGTGACAAACCTGTCTGCCAGAGGATAGACTCATCGCAAAGCTTACCGATGTTTTCCTCCCATCCTGGTTTGTTATCCTTGAGCCATCCCTGTAATGTATTGCGGCTGTTTTGTAAAAACGTTTCCAGTTCGTCAACACGTGGCTTCAGCTGCTGCTGTTCCAGTTGCAGTCTGGTTAGTGCATCATCTTTTTCTTTTGTTCCGTGCTGCAATTCTTCTTCCCACTTCAGCGTAATCTCCTTGATGATGAGTTGTGCGTTGTTGATGCGGTTCTTTTTACTCATATGCATGCCGGTATACGACTGTATGCGATGCTTCAGTTCTTCTTGTTCTGTTTCGAAGAACATCTCTTTCCGGCAAAGCTGCATCTGATAATCAATAGCTGTCAGCACACTCTGTTTTTCACTCTTCTCAGGGTGAAGTTGCTGTGAGAGTTGTTCGTATTCCTGATATAATGCTTCGGTAGAAGCTTCGTGGCGAAGACGTCCTTCCTCAATGCGTGCATTATATGTGCTGTTTAACTCATCCAGTTGCTTGAGTTTTGCTTCATGAATTTTATTCCATTGTTCATCAAGGCTCTGTATAAGCGACTTATATTTTGTTGAGATCTCTGTATATTGGGAAGTGAGAATACGCTGTTCTTCCAGTAATCCGTCGCGGCGGTTTTTCCATTCTTCTTTTCGTGAAGAACGCTCCATTACCTGCTCAATTTGTTGGCGAGCATAATCTTTTTCCTTCTTTTGTGCCTTTTGCAGCTCATTGTTTAGTACAGCAAGTGTTTCCTGCAATTTGTCACAGCGATGGCGTGACTGCTCTTGCAGTTCTTGTCGGCGAGTAATCAACTTGTTGCGCTCACTTTCCGCATGTTGTTTTTTTTCTTGCCATTGTGGAAGTGCTTCCTTAGCCTTGATAAAGGCAGAAACCAGTTCGCGGCAACCTTGGGCCAGTGCTGTCTGCTGTTTCGAAACCTGTGCCGACAATAATGTTATTTCTTTAGCCTGCTTTTGTGTTTCGCGTTTTTGGAATTCTTCGATGTCACGTAGACGGACTTCAAAATTTTTCAGATGCTCCTTGTAGTTATTCAGATCGACTGCAGTTTCATCTTCGTTGATGGATGAAATAATTGTCTTTTTGATGAATTCAGCATCCAGCTTAGAGTTAAGCAAGACATTCTGGATTGTACGAGGAATATTCTGATATTGCTTACTTTCCATAAGCGAATATTTCTTCATATCAGATGAAACGCCATTGCCATAAAGAATATTCCGGTATTCATCGAAAGTGTAAATAATACGTGAGTAGTCTACGTTCTGCAAATCGAGCTGCATACGTACCCGGTCGGCTCCGGTATAGGCAATACGGGTTTCCGGATCGATAAAAAACTCTTTCCGGTAAGGAGAGTCAATAAAACGGTAGCTTACTCGGTTCATCGACTTGAAACTGAGGATACAGAAAGCTCCGTTCTCAGTAGCTACTTCATAGATGATATACGAATTGGCGTAGGGGAAATAATATTCCGTATAGCTCTGTTTTTCAACTGGGATTCCCAACTTTTGTGTATCTGCATTGTAAAAAAAGAGGATAGAGCGAAGTACGGTACTTTTTCCTACTCCCTGTGTACCGATAAAGTGTACATTCCCATCCAAATAGATATCATCGGCATAAGGAATATTTGCACTATTTATAAATATAATTCTATTCAGGTTTCTCATCGTCTTGGCTGTCATCGTAAATGTTAATACTTTCAATCAGGCGTTCCAGGTAATTCCAGGAACTCATTACTTTATATGTATTGTTCTTCTCGTTTTCCAGTTCCAGAAAAGAGTCACGGGTAAGCTGCCGTATCATATTATCGAGCACCTCTTTGCGTACATCTTTATCGGAGAAATGTTTACGTATCCCGTCCAGCTTGTTCTGCAACATGACGTTGATGTTGGCTTCCACCAATATCTGTTCCGGCTGAAAACGATAGCCCGGTCCGAAAGTTTCATCGTATGTTTTAAATAAGTCGAGAACATCAATCCAGTAATAGGCACGCAGAATCTTTTGTTCCAGTGTAACACGAGGTTCTGTACGAGAAAAATAAAAATATTCGTTTCCCCGCTCCAATGTATAGCCTATCTGTGCAAAATAAATCGACAGAGCTTCGAAGTCATCGTCTATAATATCATATAAATCGCGTACGTCTTCATTTGTACTGTTTGAACTGATAAACAGACCTTTTTGCAAATAGTCGAAAATAGCCGCTGTATGATCGGGTATTCTTATTGTTAGTTCCATATAATCTATTGATTTTTTCTGATTGACTTTAGCATGTATTCCGAATGTTTACCGGAATGAACTAAAGTGAATATTTTTTATTATGCGATCCTCCTTTATATCGGATAGATGCGAGCATATTCATAGTTTTTGTAAATACCAAATTCTTCACTGATACGGAACTGCGATTCGTATAGTGATACAATCTGGCAAAAGAGGGTAGTCCGTTCTTCCTCACTGACTTCTTGACGGAATGGATAGCGCATCAGGAAAGAGAACAGATCTTCTGGCTGTGCAGTGGCATCTTTCCACATTGCTTCAGTTTGTGCCTGAATATAGTTGCCGACCGTTTCTTCCAGACTTATTGTTTCCTGATACATTGACTGAGATGCCAGATCTTCATCGCTGAACGCACCAGCTTCGTTGCTTCGTATGGTTTCGCGATGCTGGAGGTTTTTCATTACTTTCAGAATGATCGGACGTGCCTCATCGGTATTCAAGTAATTTATGGAAAGCTTGAATGATGACGGTGCTGTTCCTTCCAAAAGAATGGAGTGCTCACGTTCCAGTACTTCGGCGAGATTACTTTTGGCACGCAGTTCAAACTGATCTTGCAAATATTTTACCCGGCGTATTTTTTCTACCAGTATCACTTGACTCTTAATCTGATTCAGGTAATTGATGATATCCTGCTGTGCCCGGATAAGACTATGCGCTGAAAGCTGTAATTCCCGGCGAAGTTCCAGCAAAATCCGGTTCAGCTCATCATCAGTTGCTTGTTGGAAGAATTGTCGTTCTTCGTGCAATATCAGATTTTCCGTCGTATCAATCAGCTGCTGGATATTGATTCGTTTTTTATCGAGGTTTTCCAGCTTGGCAATCTTTATCTGATAGGTAGGCTCATGTTTGAAAGCATTGTCGATGCTGGTCTGCAAATTCATGATATTACGTATCGTAGTACGAGCTATTTTCTGAAAAGTAATTTTGATATTTCTTACGTAACTAGCCTTACGCGTTGCGATACGTTCTTTGAGATAATAATCCATCAGTTCGTGAAGATACTCGATATTTTCATCTATCACGGCTGTATTGATTTCTTCATTAGCCTCAAGTAACAGTTCGAAAAAATCCATAAACCGTGCATCCAGCTCAACAAAGTTGCCGTTCTGATGAATTACTTCTTTTTCTATAAGTAGTTTCAGACGGTTTTCATCATCTTTCAGCAAAGCCAGTGCATCGGAGTATCTGAAGCTTAGTATTTTTCTTTTCTCGAACATTTCCGTCAGCAGCCCTCTTGCTGCGGCGACGGTGTTTATGATTTCGTGTATAGAACGGAATATGTACATAATATTATAAAAAATCTTCGCAAAGTTATAGCTTGGCGAGGATTTTTCCTAATTTTTTATGTTTTGTCTTATTCCTTTATCTTTCTTCTAGAGCAGGGGAGCCCCGAAAGGAGCTTGTTCTTCTTCAATCCACCACTGGAAATTCAATCGTTTCGCTGGATTCATTCCAGTTGTCGATAGTGAAGTTTCCGGAACTCCCCCCTGCAAAAATATCTCCGATAACAATGTTTACTGTCAGACGTGTATTGGCAACCAATGTCGATTCCAGATTTTTCGACAGCGTGTGTACGCTACCATCTTTCAACGTAATCAGGAGTGTAAGCAAGGGGTTGGGGGCAGAAGGAAATACCATTACCATTGCATTACTCATTTCGGTATTATCGACAGAACGTACTAGATCAAACTTGACAGTCTTTGTCTTATTTTCGGGTTCGGCTGTATACAGATTGATTTTTTCAGCTATTCCACCGATAAGAACCTGCATATCTGTAATGTTAGAGTTGATGACGGCATTGTTTTTTGTTTTGACAATCACCTTGAGTCCTGCTACAACCCGTTCCATATTGGCTTCCAGATCCTCTTGTCCAATATTTACTTCCTTGTTGGTGTGTACCAGATCGTATACAGGAATATATGTAGTATCTTTATTGTATTGTCTCAATCCGAAATACAATTTAGATAAGTCTGAACCAATAGATAGCCCGGGTTCATCAATGGCTGGGGTTGTATGAATAGGTTCTTCATATTTGGGAGTTCCCCAATATACAATGTTATATTTGCCGACAGGCAGCGATACTTCTCGGTTGTTATCTCCTACAATGTTTCCATCCTGAACATTGTAAAAACCATAGAACACGCTTAGCGTATTGTTTACATAGTTCCCGAAATAAATAGAGCTTCCCTGGAGGCAAGGATAAGCTTCTACTATACCCGTGAGAGGACTTTGAGAATCGCTCACACGGGTATGTAGAGCGGGAGTAACAAGATTGGGGGTTGATTCAGTAGAGAGAGTATAACTGTCATCTCTACAAGCTGTCGTGATGAGTAAGAGTGTAAGTGCTCCTAAAGTGATTTTTTTTCATACTTTGTTCTTAAATAATAAACAACTAAATGTAGCAAATGTTTTCATAAAAGTGAAATTTCGTAAGAAAAAAATGTGTATAAGGAAGAAAAAAGGCAATATGTTTCCAAAAACTTGTTGAAGAGCATATTTTACTTGGTTGAAGTCTTTTCAGATAATTCAGCAAAAACTCTCAATTTTTGTACAAATACTTTTGAAATATTGCTCAAAAAAATTGGGGAAGTTGTACAAATTTTAAAAAAATATCTCGATGTTTTTGGAAAGATTAGCCCAAGTTTTAGACATAATTCCGGCTTTTGTTGTTTTAGTGGCTTTTTAGTAACCAAAACAGGGTTCTTAATTAAAGAAAAACAAGGTACAGTGAAAAAGTTAAGTTTGTATCTTTGTCGGAAATTAGGTATGAAAAAGATTATGAAGAAGCGTACAAAAGGGATATTGAAAATAGCCGGTATATCTTTCGGCTCATTGATTGTTTTAATTCTGATAGCAATAACAGTTGCTATAAATTTTGTGTTTACTCCTTCCAGGTTAACTCCGGTAGTCTTGAAAACTGCTAATCAGGCACTGAATGCCAAGTTGGAGATGAAGAGTGTGGAACTGACTTTTTTCTCTACGTTTCCACGTTTCGGATTGAAGTTGGTCGATGGAAGTCTTGTCTCGAAAGTGTTCTGTGATACAGCATGGCAGAAAACAGATTCGTTGCTGTCATTTGGCAAATGCGTGGTTGTGGTAAATCCGATAGATTATTTGATAAATAAAAAAATAACTCTTAACTATCTGGGATTGGAAGATGCTTCGGTTTACGCTTATAAGAGTAGGGAGGGCATTGCCAACTGGGATATTGTAGCTTCTGATACAACTGCTGTAGCTGATACTGCTTCTTCTGGCAAGACAGATTTGTCGGGAGGTATTGATATTCGTCGGGTATCGCTGAAGCGGGCAAATGTTATTTTTGATGACCGGGATACAAGAGTTTATGCCCGCCTGACCAATGCTGCACTTAATCTGACAGCTTCTTTGCAGAAAGAACACTCAAAGTTAGCTATGCGTTTCAGCAATGATAATGTACTTTTCTGGCAGGACGGACAATTGCTGGTCAATAAGGTTGCGACAGACCTGAAGACTTCTCTTGATCTGGACCGTTCTACGCGTACACTTACACTAAATGATGCCAACATTTCATTAAACGGTATAACCTTTGATGTGAAGGGAACCTTGAAGCGAGATACAGTTCGCCGTGCACTTAACGTGGATATTGCATATGCTCTGCATGCTCCTTCCTTGGAAACGGTATTCAATATGATTCCTGAGAGTGTTTTGAAGCGTGAAAGTATGGAGGCAAGAGGCAGTGTGAAAATGGAGGGTGATGTAAAAGGATGGTATGGAAAGCAGCAGATGCCTGCCGTTACGTTGAAGGTACAGATAGATAAAGCATCGGCTAAATATGATAAACTTCCTTATGGAATTGACAATTTTACGGCCGATTTTTATGCGTTTGTAGATTTAATGCGTAAACAGCCTTCGTATGCAGACTTGAAGATTTTTCATTTTCAGGGGGCTCATACAGATATACTGGCCGATGCAAAGATTGTGAATCTGTTGGAAGATCCAGATATAACGTTTAATACAAAATCGAAAGTAGATCTGACTGCCTTGGCACAGGCTTTTCCTTTGCAGGAGGGGGTAACTATTGGTGGCGATCTGGAGGCTGATTTGCGGTTGAAATGTCGGCTGTTTTCCATTAAGAAGCAGGATTTGGGACGTATTCGTTTAGGTGGAAAATTGAAGATGACGAATTTGCAGTTGCGGGATGTTAATAAAGGATTTGAATTTGCGAGTGATGCTTCGCTCAATTTCATCGGGAATGATAATCTGGCTGCACGTGCGGAAATCAATAAACTGGTCTTGCAGTCAAAGCTGGCTAATTCGAATGTAGAAAAACTGACTATGTCGGTTAAATCTACTAACCCCCAGGATACTACCCGTATTACAGACGTTGAATGTAAATTTACTTTGAATCGTCTGAAAGGGAATATGGGCGATTCGTTGGCGTTATTCTGTCAGAAAGCTGATGCTACAGTGCGCTTGCAGCCTGGGAAAAAGAACCCTTCGATGCCTCAGGTTTCTCTTTCGCTGAGTGCTGATACCATGTTCTGCCGTGCCTGGAAAACAAAGATGGGGGTGGATCGGGCAGGCTTTGCTGTGACCGCAGAAAAATTGCATGATTCACTCTGGATTCCGAAAGGCATCATTGGTTTCCGTCGTATGAGAATGTCGACTCCTGAATTTGCATTACCTATACGTATGAAAAAAACATCGGTGACGGTAGGTAACCGGATGATAACGCTGAAAAATGCAACTTGTCGGGTGGGACATTCCGATTTGACGGCAACTGGAGCCATATACGATTTGTATGGAATGATGAAGCATCATCGTCCGTTGAGGGGGAAGCTGGAGGTTTCTTCCCGTAACCTCGACTGTAATCAACTTATCAATTCATTGAGTTTCCCGGAAGATACACTTCAGGCTGAAGTTGATACTACTGCTTCATCGTTGGAGTTATTTGTAATTCCAAAGAGTCTGGATTTTGAACTCCAGACTAACTTGAAAAGGGTGAAGTATGACAAGATGATATTCGAAGATGTGCGTGGAGCTGTGGATATCCGGAATCAGGCTGTTCATCTGAAAGGATTAAGCATGAAGGGGATGGATGCTCAGATGAATGCAACTTTGGTTTATCGTGCTCAGGAGAAGAAGCAGGGATATGCCGGATTCGACTTCAGGCTGCATAAAATCAATATAGCCAAGCTGGTTGAATTTGCTCCTTCACTGGATACAATTGTCCCGATGCTTCGTTCGTTCCAGGGAGTTGTTGATTTTGAAGCTGCTGCCGAGGCGGTACTTGATTCGAATCTGAATATCAAGATTCCGTCTTTACGTTCGGCTGTACATATCAAGGGCGACAGTCTGGTACTGATGGATGGAGAAACTTTTGCTGAAATATCGAAGATGCTGATGTTTAAGAACAAAGAGCGGAACATGTTCGACAGTATTTCGGTGAATATGACAATAAAGGACGGCAATGTGACAGTATATCCTTTTATTGTGCAGATAGACCGATATAAGGCGGCTGTGGGAGGAACTCAGGGACTTGACATGAACTTCGATTACCATATTTCTATTTTAAAGTCGCCTCTGCCTTTTAAGATGGGAGTGAATATTACGGGAAATCTGGATAAGATGAAGTTTAAACTGAGCAAGGCTAAATACAAGGATGCGGTAACTTCGGTAGAAATACGAAAAGTAGACAGTACACGTATCAATATGGGACGGCAAATCGTAAATGATTTCCGCCAGGTTATGAAGAGAAAACCTGAATAAGGTTTCTCTTCTTATACCATCTTGCGGAGAATGCGTGGAAACTGTATGGCAAAGATAAGTGTACAGCAGATGGCTGCCGTTGCATCAGAAATTCCTTCAGCGGCATATACTCCGGGCATCCCCATGAAACGGGGCAGGATAAGTGCCAGCGGTATGAGTAATATAACTTTGCGCAATAGAGCGATGAATACCGAAACTTTAGCTTGACCTAAAGCAACGAACATGTTCTGACACGCACGTTGTAATCCGAATATTGTCATTCCTCCAAGGAAAATCGGCATTACCTGGCGTACTGTTTCTATTAATGTTTCATCGTTCGTAAAGGCGGAAGCTACTAGTGAGGGGAATAGAATCATGAATGAAATCAATAGAAAATTGAATGAAAACATGATGATGACTACTATTTTGAAGCATTCCTTTACTCGTTCCCGGTTATGATGTCCGTAATTGTAGCTGACAATGGGAACAAATCCTTGCGCAAAACCTGTCAGTGGAACACTTACAATGAGCATGGCACTTTGCATGATGGCTAGTGCACTGACATAGATATCTCCAAATTTTTCCAGGCTGCTGTTCAAGACAAAGCCCACCAGGCTTTCTGTACTTGCCATGATAAATGGTGAAACTCCTAACGCCAGAATGGAGAGTATGATGCCTTTGTGCAGTTTCATGTAGCGGTATTCAAGTCTTAATGAGGCTTTTTTCGACGTGAGAAAGGAAATTACCCATATGGCACTACAGGCTTGTGACAGGATAGTGGCTAAGGCTGCTCCCTTTACTCCCATACCGAATGTAAAAATGAACAGAGGATCTAATCCGATATTCAATATTGCTCCGATAAGGACAGAATACATGGCTATGGTGGGACGTCCTTGTGTATTGATGAATGTATTGAGCCCTACTGACAGTTCCACGAACAGAGTACCCAGCAAATATATCGAAAGATAATCAGTAGCGTATCCTATTGTATTTTCCGATGCTCCGGTAAAGAGCAATATCGGCTCCATAAACAAGTAAGTGGTAGCGGAAGTCAGTATGGTAAATATGAGCAGCAGGATGAATCCGTTGCCTAAAATCTGTCCGGCACGCTCCCGGTTTCCTCGTCCCAGGGCAATGGCAGCAAGTGGACTTCCTCCTGCTCCGACAATAGCAGAGAAGGAAGATATCAGTACTATGACAGCACTTGTTACTCCGATTCCAGCTAAAGCATCGGTTCCGATGCCGGGTATGTGACCGATATAAATACGATCGACAATATTGTATAACAGGTTTACCAGCTGAGCTGCAACCGCCGGAAGTGACATCTTAAATATAAGAGGTAACATACGGTCGGTTCCTAATCTTTCTTCATATGCATTTCCCATCTTTGCCTTCTTTTAAAAATCGCGCAAAGGTAGTTATTTTTTTATTAATAAGCTGCTATACCCGTTCGAATGAAACAGAAGAAAACTTTCAGTTGTAATCAGGGTTTATTAGTAGACTGACTTTGAGATTTAACGGCTGGTTTTATTTTTTTCTTTCCTAATTTTTTAGCTTTTTCCCATGCGGCTTTTCGAGCTTCATATTGTTCTCGCTGCCGTTCCAGATAATTATCTGCCATAATGAAATGTGATTATCAGTTTATTTAATTCCAATTTAATTCATCTTGTATCCGGCGGAGTGCAGTGTTGTAATCCTCTACCAGTTCTTTCATAACTTCACTGACTGGTTGCAGATGCTTAATCATTGATGCCGCCTGACCAATTTCCAGTTCTCCCTCGAATAAATCTCCTTCGAAAATACCTAGTTTGGCACGTCCGCGTCCTAACAGATCACGCAGTTCATCGACGGAAGCTCCGCGTTTTTCAGCTTCTTCAATGTGTTTGTAGAAATCATTTTTCACTAGTCGGGTAGGAGAAAGCTGTTTTAACGTAAGTATTGTATCTCCCTCATTCAGTCGCAGACAGCGGTCTTTGAACGCGAAACTGGCAGAACTTTCTTCAGTCAACGCAAAACGTGTGCCTATCTGTACTCCATCGGCTCCTAGACTTCTTGCGGCCAGAATACCTTCACCGGTAGCTATTCCCCCAGCTGCAATTAGTGGGAGTGTACAACTTTTCCTGACTGCCGGGATAAGACACAGGGTTGTAGTTTCTTCTTTTCCGTTATGTCCTCCTGCTTCGAACCCTTCGGCTACAATAGCGTCTACTCCAGCCTCTTCACATTTTGCTGCGAAGCGTGTGGAAGATACTACATGAGCTACGATAATCCCTTTGTTGTGCAGCCATTCGGTCCATATCTTCGGATTTCCGGCGGAGGTGAAGACAATCTTCACTTCTTCTTCGGCTATAATTTGCATCAGGGTTTCTATTTCCGGATACATCAATGGAACGTTTACTCCGAACGGTTTGTCGGTGGCTGCTTTACATTTGCGTATATGCTCGTGTAAGGTTTCAGGATGCATAGAGCCTGCTCCTAACAGTCCCAGTCCTCCTGCATTACTTACTGCCGATGCCAGTCGCCAGCCGCTGCACCATACCATTCCACCTTGAATGATGGGATATTTTATTCCGAAAAGATGACATATTCTGTTCATAGTCTGTTCTGCTTTTTGCAAAGATATGATTTTCTGAGCTTTTCTCAAAGTTCCTTCTTCTGGCTTGTAGCCTTAAATACCGGACGAGGTTGCTGAGTTTCTGTTTCGAATCCGAACCAGTAGTTGAGCGGTTCGTTCTCACTGGCGGGAAGCAGACATAGCTTCAGATGATCGTGATATTCTCCATATACGATATTCCAGCTGTCAGGAGGTGTGACATGCTTGGTACGGATACGGGCTGCCGGCTGTTTCTTGAGTGACATTCCTGCTTCTATCCATGCCAAAGTTGCTGCCGTTTCATAAGAAGGGTAGGATTGCTTGCAAAACTCATACAGAATGATTCCCCTACGTTCCTGACTCATGGGCTGGTCGGCTACTCCAAGTGCAATCAGATGTTCGAGAAAGCGATGCAGAAAGTCTGGCTGTTCTACAATTAGTCGTCGTGTGATGTGCTGCCATACGGGGGTATTGTAGAATCCGTCAAGCAAGCGTGACAACAAGTGTGCCGTCTGTAACTCTTCCGGACTGATCTCTCTGGTTTCCAATACCTCATAAGGAGGAAATGGAGAATATTTGATGCCTAGTTCGGCAGCTCTGCATCTCATTTCTGTGCCTGGCAGTAACTTTAATGATTCGAGCTGTATTTCTCCTGCACGGTAAGAAGCTAACGTACGTACATCTTCGAATATTTCTTCCAGACGGTAAAGAGGAAGTCCGGCTATCAGATCGGCATGTGTTTCCATATTGCTCAATGAACAGAGGAATTTCAATCCTTCTAGAGCATCGGACAATTTGCCCATACGTCGGCTGGTTGTCAGAACTTCTTCACGAAGACTCTGTATGCCGGCTTCCAGATGAAGCAAGTTGTCGGGCATATGCGTCAGTTCTTCTTTCAACTCGTCGGACAGTAGAGCCGGATGTATTTCCAAATGGAAGCGGATATCTGGAAATTCTTGGAACAGACTGAGCAATGCCTTTGCATGTCGGTTGTTGTAGTTGAAAGTACGGTCTAGTACACGTATGTTGCGAATGCCATGCTGGTGGATGAGAATGATGCGTTCCCGGATTGTTTCCAACGGAAGGGTGCGGACCGGCTTTTCTCCTCCACTTACGCAAAACGCACAGGTATTGAAACATCCGCGTGTCGTTTCTAGTTGTACGAAGGGTTTGCTCCAGTTGAAAAAAGGACTGGTTTCGGGAGGAACCAGCTGATCGAAATTGAGTACGCGGGCTATACCGTTGTCATGGTATGTATCACCTTTAGCGTCTATGTAGCATAATCCGGTGATGTCCTTCCAGGCATCAGGCTGGTTCCAGCATGTCAGCCACTGGCTTACCACTTCTTCTCCTTCTCCTCTGAAAACACAATCGACGAATGTATTACGTCTTAAGAAAGTTTGGTTTTCTCCTAGAAATTCCGGACCTCCCAAAGCAATGCAACAGTCGGGCAATAATGCTTTGGCGCGTGAGAGCACATGGAGCAGTATTTCATGGTTGAAAAGCCAGCAGGTAGCAGCAATAATATCTGGTTTACGGCGATATATTTCTCCGGCAATCATTCCCGGATTCTCGTTGATGGTTGCAGATACAATGTCCCATTCTATCGATTTATTATCAGCAATCTGTGCCTGTAGCGCAGGTAATGCCAGAGAAGAATGTGCATAGGAACTGTTTAAGTCGAGCCAGACTATCTTCATAGAATATGAATGTATAAAAGAAATGTCATCCTAAACGTCTTCTATATAGACAGAAACGCTCAGGATGACATTAATTATAGTAATAAAATATTGATTACAGCAGGTACTGTGAGCTAATAGATTCGTTAGTCATCACGCGGCGGATTGTTTCAGCAAACATATCAGCGATAGAAAGCTGTTTAACCTTAGCACAACGGTTTGAATAAGGAATACTATCAGTAAATACAATTTCTTCCAGTTGTGAATTCTGAACACGTTCAGAAGCTGGACCTGACATTACGCAGTGAGAAGCAATAGCACGAACTGAAGTTGCACCGGCTTCTTTCATGATATCAGCTGCTTTAGTAATAGTACCGGCAGTATCTACCATATCGTCAATCAGGATAACGTTTTTATCTTTAACGTCACCGATGATTTGCATAGAAGCAACTACGTTTGCTTTTTCACGTGTCTTATGGCACAACACCAAAGGTACATCCAAATATTTAGCATATGTGCTGGCACGTTTAGAGCCACCAACGTCAGGAGTTGCAATGACAAGGTTTTCCAGATTCAAAGACTGGATGTAAGGAGCAAAAATAGTAGAACCATAAAGGTGGTCTACCGGAATGTCAAAGAATCCCTGAATCTGATCTGCGTGCAAATCCATTGTTATCAGACGGTCAATACCGGCAACGCTCAACAAATTAGCTACCAGTTTTGCACCGATAGATACACGTGGTTTGTCTTTGCGGTCCTGACGTGCCCATCCGAAATACGGAATTACGGCAATGATACTTTTAGCTGAAGCACGTTTTGCTGCATCAATCATCAGCAAAAGCTCCATTAAGTTGTCTGAATTCGGGAAAGTTGACTGTACGAGGAATACGTGCTGTCCGCGAATAGATTCTTCGTAAGATACTGCAAATTCGCCGTCGGCGAAATGAGTAATGTTCATGTTACCCAGTGGGCATCCTAAACTGTTACAGATTTTTTCTGCAAGGTATCTCGAGTTTGTACCCGAGAACACTTTGAATGATGATGTTTCGCTCATTGTAATATTTTGATATATTGCCTAATATTTTTGGTGCAAAGTTACGGCATTTCTCCAAGCATGGCAAATGAAATGAAAAAACTTTAATCAGCAAGTCGTTTCAATTTTCTGAAATGCTCAATAAGATTCTGATAATTATAATCGTGGTCAAGGTCGAATTTATTCCAAAGTCCACCTAAAATAGCAGCTCCTCCAAAGCCATAATCTTTTACTTGCAGGATATTGTCTTCATCAATGCCTCCAAGTGCTATGACACGTTTGTCGATTATACCGTCTTTAGCTGCCTGACGGATTTGTTCCGGCGTATATTCTGCTGCATATCCCTGTTTTGAAATGCTGTCGAATACAGGGCTGAGAAAGACATAATCGAAGTTGTTTTTCTTTTCTTTTACTTCTTCCAATGAATGGCAGGAGGTACTTATTTGCCCAGTGTAATTATCGGGAGCAATAGGGTTGCGATGATTCAGGTGAATACCTTTGAGATTATATTCTTCTTTCAAATAGAAATGTCCATGTACTACGATACGCTTCCGGTATTTTTCTGGGATAAGAGTAAGCAGACGTTCTGCATAAACCGGAGCTGTGTCGGGTTTGCGCAGATGAAGATAATCTAATCCTTCGTCGAAGAGTGTAGTTATAATTTTATCTTCTTCTACGAAATATGTGGGTCTGGTTATCAATATAAGTTTCATGTGACAACGTAATTGTGGCACAAAGGTAGTAACATGTTTGTAATATTCCTAATTGTTTAGAGCAAAATCGTGTGCGTAACCATTGTTTTGAGGTCGATGTGCCACAATTTGTCACTTAAAACTTCGCCATATCCTGTAATTATCTTTAAAACCTCGTTGGCTTGTGTGCAGCCGACTAAGCCGGGAGTGACTCCTAATACCCCTTTAGGAGGAGCAGGCATGGACAGCATTTCTTCCTCGTCGGGGAAGAGGTCGCGGTAGTTTTTTCCTCCTTGGTAGTTAAAAACGGATACTTGACCGTCGAAGGCACGGATAGCACCATATACATATACCTTATTTAATAATAAGCATGTGTCGTTTATAAGGTAACGCGTTTGGAAATTGTCGCATCCGTCAACTACAATATCGTATCTGCTGATTATTTCTTGAGCATTTTCTTTAGTAAGACGAGTAGGATAGGCCTCAATGCAAATATTGCTGTTCAGTTTCTGCAAGCGCTCTTTTGCGCAAAGTGCTTTGGGCTTTCCTACCTCGGTTTCACTGTAGAGAATTTGGCGCTGTAAGTTTGTTTCACTTACCTTATCATCATCTACTAGTCCGATGGTTCCTACTCCTGCACCGCAAAGGTATATAGCAATAGGTGAGCCCAGACCACCTACACCTACTATCAGGACTTTCGCTTGTCGGAGCAATGTCTGTCCTTTTTCTCCAATCTCGTCGAGTTGAATCTGGCGATTATATCTCTCTTTTTCTTTTTCTGTCAGTTGCATGGGGATATTATGAAAAGAAATTGTCTGAAAAGATGAAATGTATTTGGGGAATTTTGTATGTATAAATAAAGTTTTCCGGAAGGATATCATTACTTTTTCGGAAAATCAGATGTGTTTCTGAAAAGGTATTGATATTCTCCGGAATATGTTATTTTTTGTTTTTACTTCTGTACGGCAGAGGTGTGAAGCTGTTTTGACATGTGGTCGAATGAAGCATCCCAATCTTTCCATACGGGTTCACGTCCGATGGCTTTTAATGCTTTTTCTACTTCTACCGCTGTACGCTCATCGCTTACATGGAACTGTTCCAGCGCTTGTGGATAAGTATAGTAACCTCCCGGTTCTGTCTTACTCTCAGCACTCATCGTTGTTACTCCAAGTGTAGCCATGTGATCACGGATATTAGCCGGCTCACGGGTAGAGTAAGATATATCTACGTCATGATCGAATATACGCATGGCAAATGTCACCTGAGCCAGCTCTTTGTCGCTCATGATTACGTTCGGTTGGAAACCTTCGTTTTCAGCCGGGCGCATGCGTGGGAAGTTTACGCTGTATTTGGTTTTCCAATAATGTTTTTGCAGGTAGCGCAGGTGATAAGCCATCATTGTTACATCTGTACGCCAGTCTTCCAAGCCGATCAGAACTCCCATACCGATAGAATGAACGCCAGCCTGTCCCATACGGTCGAAACCATTTACACGCCATTCGAATTTCGATTTCATGCCACGCGGATGATAAATATTATAGCGTGCCTTATTATATGTTTCCTGGAAACAGATCACTCCGTTCAGACCGTGGTTTACCAATTCGGCATACTCTTCTGTCTTAAGTGGCATAACCTCTATCTTCAGATTCGAGAAATATGGTTTTGCCAAATCAAGTGCTTTAGCTATATAAGGAACTCCGGCCTTGGCAGGATTTTCTCCTGTTACAATCAACAGATTTTCGAATGGACCAAGTTTTTTGATTGCCCGGTATTCGTTTTCTATTTCTTCCGGAGTAAGAATGGTACGTGCCATCGGATTACTGATATGAAATCCGCAGTACACGCATGAGTTCGTACATGAATTGGTAATATACAGAGGAATAAACATTGAAATAGTTTTGCCGAATCGTTCTTCTGTGTATTTGCGACTCAGGCGTGCCATTGGTTCGAGAAATTTCTCGGCGGCGGGTGAAATCAGTGCCATAAAGTCGTCTACGTCACAATGTGATTTTCCTAATGCGCGCAACACATCGGCTTCAGTCTTTGAGTAGATGGCTTTGGTTGTTTCTTCCCAATTTATTTTTTCTAATTCGTCACTAAACATGATATTTATGGATAGTTTTCAAATTCTTTTATGTATTTCCGCCATTCTGGATAAACGACGGAAATACATGATTGATAGGTTATTATTTCAAGTTTGAAAGATCGCGTGATAACTTCATTGCACAGAAGTTCGGTCCGCACATTGTACAGTATTCGCCGTCAGTATGGCGACCTTCGTTAAAGTATTCCAGTGCACGGTCCGGATCGAGACTCAGGTGGAACTGGTCGCGCCAGCGGAATTCGTAGCGGGCTTTGCTTAAGGCATTATCTCGTATTTGTGCACCTGGATGACCTTTGGCAAGGTCGGCTGCATGTGCTGCTATCTTGTAAGTGATAACTCCTGTACGTACATCTTCACGGTTAGGCAATCCCAGATGTTCTTTTGGAGTAACGTAGCACAACATGGCTGTACCCAGCCAGCCGATTTGAGCGGCTCCGATAGCAGAGGTGATATGATCGTATCCCGGAGCAATATCAGTAACCAAAGGACCAAGAGTGTAGAACGGTGCATTGTGACAATGACTGATCTGGCGTTCCATGTTTTCCTTGATTTTGTGCAAAGGTACGTGTCCCGGACCTTCAATAAATGCCTGTACATTCTTAGCCCATGCGCGTACAACCAGTTCGCCCATTGTGTCGAGTTCTGCAAACTGTGCTTCATCGTTTGCGTCGGCAATACATCCCGGACGCAGACCGTCGCCCAATGATACAGCTACGTCGTATTGAGCAAGTATATCACAAATATCGTCAAAATGTTCGTAAAGGAATGACTCCTGGTCGTGTACCAGACACCATTTGCTCATGATACTACCTCCGCGTGATACAATACCACACAAACGTTTGTCGGCAAGATGAACATTGTGACGGCGTATTCCGGCATGGATAGTGAAATAGTCTACTCCTTGTTCACATTGTTCAATTAGTGTGTCACGGTAAATTTCCCAAGTCAAGTCTTCTACTTTACCGTTAACCTTTTCCAAAGCCTGATAGATAGGCACTGTACCTACCGGAACCGGACAGTTGCGTACAATCCATTCACGAGTTTCATGTATGTTGTCACCGGTAGAGAGGTCCATCAGTGTATCACCTCCCCATTTGCAGCTCCATACAGCTTTGTCTACTTCTTCATCAATGCTGGAAGTTGTAGCTGAGTTGCCGATGTTGGTATTGATTTTTACCAGGAAGTTACGTCCGATGATCATTGGCTCCGATTCCGGATGATTGATGTTTGCCGGCAATACAGCACGTCCGGCCGCAATCTCATCACGAACGAATTCAGGAGTGATATACGTATCAATACCCAACTCTTTACAGTTCATGTTCTCTCGGATAGCTACATATTCCATTTCCGGAGTAACAATACCTTGTTTGGCATAATACATCTGTGTACAGCATTTTCCGGCTTTGGCACGATAAGGCAAAGCAATATGTTCGAAACGCAGATGGTCGAGCGAATGATCGTCGCGTCGCATCTTACCGTATTCTGAAGTGATAGAAGGCAGCTGTTCTACATCGCCACGTTCTACAATCCAGTTTTCGCGCATACGGGGAAGTCCCTTCTTAAGATCGATTTTAATATTGGGATCACTGAAAGGTCCACTTGTATCGTAAACATAAACAGGGGCATTAGGAGTCATGACCTTTTCTCCATTGACAATAGTGACAGTTGGAGTAAGATTCACTTTTTGCATCCCTACTTTTATGAAAGGAAAAAGTGTTCCTTGCATATAAGCTTTTTCGGCATGTGCATATGCCTTTTTATCTTTTTCTTTATCCATGAACGTGTAGTTATTCGTTTAAAAATGCAGTTAACGGAGAAGAAGCTGATGCAACTAAGTTTTCAGCTTGAATACCCAGACCTGCTTCGTAAGCACGTCTTCCGGCGATGACAGCCTCCTTGAAGGCTTTAGCCATTTCTACAGGATTTCCTGCTACGGCGATAGCTGTATTTACCAGACAAGCAGCAGCACCCATTTCCATAGCTTCAGCAGCATGACTTGGAGCGCCGATTCCAGCATCGACAACAACAGGTACATTACTTTGTTCGATAATGATACGCAGGAAGTCGCGTGTCTGCAATCCCTTGTTTGTTCCGATAGGAGCAGCGAGTGGCATGACAGTTGCCGCACCGGCCTCTTCCAGGCGTTTACATAGAGTCGGATCAGCTTGGCAATAAGGCAATACAACGAATCCCAGTTTAACCAATTCTTCTGTAGCTTTCAGGGTTTCAGTTGAATCTGGCAACAGATAACGTGGATCTGGGTGTATTTCCAGTTTCAGCCAGTTAGTTCCAAAAGCCTCACGTGCCATTTGTGCAGCAAATACGGCTTCTTCGGCAGTGCGTACTCCTGATGTATTAGGTAATAGCTGGATGTGCGGATGAATAATATGACGTAACATGTCGTCTTCCTTATTGTCAAGTTCGATACGTTTCATGGCTACGGTTACCATTTCAGTATCTGATGCCAGGATAGCATCTTCCATGAGCTGGTTTGAATTGAATTTGCCGGTTCCCAGAAACAGTCTGGAGTTAAATTCTTTTCCGGCAATGATAAGTTTTTCCATTGTATATTTTGTTTTTGAGTTTTTTGTAATCCTTTTCTTTGATTAAAGCTGTTTGGAGTTCTGAATAGCTTCTAATATGCGGTGCGTTTCGACTACCGGATTCTCTGCCCGAAGAATTGTTCCGCTCAGCGCAATACCTGTAACTCCAGTTTGCATGATTGAGGGAATATCATCGTAGGTAATTCCTCCAATGGCTACAATGGGCAAATTGATTCCGGCTGTCTTCATCTGCGATACGATTGCTTTATACCCTTCCAGTCCAAGAATCGGACTTAAATTCTTCTTGGTCGTAGTAAAGCGGAACGGACCGCAGCCGATATAATCTGCTCCTGCCTGATAATGCATCTGTACATCCTCGAAGGTGTTGGCCGTTCCTCCGATAATAAAATCTTTACCTAAAATCTGACGTGCTTCAGCTATGGGCATATCTTTTTTCCCTAAATGAACTCCGTTGGCATGCAGTTCTTTTACTAATTCTACATGATCGTCGATGATGAAGGTCGCACCATATTCCCGGCATAAAGCCTGTATACGGACAGCTTCCGGACGGATTTCATCGGGAGTTGCGTCTTTCATGCGCAGCTGAATCCAACGGCAACCTCCTTCAAGTGCCATACGTGCCGAATCATAATAAGAATATTGGTCTGTAAAATGTGTGATGAATTGCAGTTCCATTTCTTTATCCTCCGCATGCAGCTTTTATGATAACCAGACTATCTCCGTTTTGTATTTCTTGTTCTGCCCATTGACTACGGGGAATCATACGGTTGTTCAATGCTATGGCTACTCCTTGTGGAGGTAAATCCAGTTGTGCCGCTAAAGCAGAGATGGTATTTCCTGTGGTAAGTTCTACCTCTTTGTTGTTGACTTGTACTTTCATGATAATGATATTTTTAGTGAAAGTAATAACAAAGAGCTGTCCCGAGAATCGGAGAAGATATATGATGGATACGAATAACAATCCCTTCGGCGGTACTAACCGCATCAGGTGCTTAGGGTATGATCTCAGCCCGTCCGGAGGGCACCCCTTTGTTTTTACTTGTGGGCAAAGATACACTTTTTGCTGTATATCTTGATAATTTTCACTTTGTTTTTCTTTTATTTTTTCGGGTGTCACCTATAAAGTGATAATTTATCGGGTAGAAAAAGAAAGTTTCTTTATCTGTAATTGAGGTTATATTTCCAGTAAATAGGTTATGAACTAATTGGGGGAGAACTTTTATTTTTGCATCGTAATAAAAATGTTTGAATTATGTATATTGAAAAAATTGATTCTCCTGCCGATGTAAAGATATTGTCGGTTGAACAAATGGAAATATTGGTCGGCGAGATACGTCAGGCTTTACTGCATAAATTAAGTGAGCATGGTGGACATATCGGACCCAATTTAGGAATGGTAGAGGCTACTATTGCCCTGCATTATGTATTTAGTTCACCACACGATAAGATTGTTTATGATGTGTCGCACCAAAGTTATACCCATAAAATTCTGACAGGTAGAAAAGGTGCCTTTTTGAATGCAGCAGATTACGATAAGGTATCCGGTTATACCAATCCACAGGAAAGTGAACACGACTTTTTTACTATCGGACATACTTCGACTTCTGTCAGTCTGGCTTGCGGACTGGTAAAGGCACGCGACTTGAAGGGAGGTAATGAAAATATTATTGCAGTGATTGGCGATGGCTCTTTGAGTGGAGGAGAGGCCTATGAAGGTTTGAGTAATGCCGGTGAGAATGGAACCAATATGATTATTGTAGTCAATGACAACGAGATGTCTATTGCCGAAGAACATGCCGTAGCATTGGCGTCAGGAATTGCTGCAGGTGGTGGAAAGCCTGTATATGGAGTTTATAGCTCATTTATACAACGTTCTTACGATCAGTTGTCTCAAGACCTGTGTATCAATAACAATCCGGCTACGATTGTTGTCTTTATGGGAACAATAGCTGGTATGAACGATGAAACTCATCTCGGTTTCTTCGACATCCCGTTGATATGCAATATTCCTAATATGGTTTATCTGGCTCCTACTTGTAAAGAGGAGTACTTCGCTATGTTGAAATGGTCTATTCATCAGCATGAGCATCCAGTTGCTATTCGTGTTCCGGGTGCTTCTGTTGTATCTGGCAATCTGGATTTCGATACAGATTATAGCGACTTGAATCGCTATAAGTTAGTACAAAAAGGAGAAAAGGTAGCAATCCTTGGTTTAGGAGCCTTTTATGGATTAGGAGAGTCGGTTGCAAAGCTTTTGAAAGAGGAATGTGGAGTAGAAGCTACCTTGATAAACCCTCGCTATATTACAGGACTGGATGTTGAGATGCTGGAAGAATTGAAACGCTCACATTCATTAGTCGTGACATTGGAAGACGGTGAGCTGGATGGAGGTTTTGGTGAAAAGATTGCCCGTTTTTATGGAAGTTCGGATGTGAAGGTCTTGAATTACGGAGTACGTAAAGAATTTGCCGACCGTTATATCACAGAAGAATTATTGAAGGCAAACAGACTGACAGATGTGCAGATTGTGGAAGATATACGTAAATATTGGTAATCAGATCAGATTATAAACAGAAAAGACTATAGCAGGACACTGTATAATGCTGCTATAGTCTTTTTTTATAAAGTGCTTACGCGTTATTATTTGTTTCGTGTAACTGTATAAATCACTTTACCGTCTTTATTGATCATATGCAGGTTAAGTACCTTTTTGTCGGCTGTTATCAGAGAAAATCCAGTTTCACTGCTACAGAATTTTGTTCCGTCGACAGGCTTTACGTCGCGGCTGAGTGAACCGGAGGTATTTACTACATAGTCGATGTTGCTGCCGGCCTTGCGTACGTGCTGGAAATTATGAATGTGTCCACATAAATACATGTCTACATTTTTATGTTTGCGCAGAATTGTATCCAGACGTTTTTGCAAGTCGGTACGTTCTGATTCACTCTTGTCTGTATCTGCATAGATGGGATGATGTCCGATTACCAGTACCCAGTCTTCTTTTGCTGTAGTGAGTACAGAGTCGAGCCATGCCAGTTGTTTATCCATGTTTTGTTTGCATGCGTCAGGATATTTTTCTGTATCCTTTCTGTATTTGTCGAGCAGTGGCGCTGTATCAATCATGACCATGCGAACTGTTACTCCGTCATTTTCTTCTACACGTGTATAGTAGCGGTCGGGCATTCTCCAGCGTGCACTTACATTGCTATAGTCGATAACCGCCTGTGTATTGCCACGATATTCGTGGTTTCCCAAAACAGGATACCAGGGAATCATCAAATCGGGGTGACTATAGATCAGCTCATAATTGGTCATCCACAAAGGATCAGTTGTGCTGCGTACACCTTCGAAATGGTGAACATCTCCAGCAGCTACTACAAATTCGATGTCTACATTCTCAGCCATTTTACCCATCAGTTCAGCGATTGGCTTCTGGTCATAATAGCCATTTCGTCCCAGGTCATTTGCTAAGATAAAATTGATAGGTTTTTCTAGTTTTGTCCATTCGGTTGTGTTCTGGGCAAATCCGCTTATTGCGGCCAATGCAACACATAGTGTGATAAATGTTTTTTTAATTGAAATCATAATGGTTTGTTTTTTGTTCAGTGCAAAGTTCGATACTGAATCTGAAAAAAATATGAATTTTCTAATGAGATAAATTATTTTTTTTGAAAAAGAAAAGGTTCGAAACCGATGTGCAGTCCGAACCTTTCTTTGACAAAGTTTCTAGAAATTAGAAATGTTTATTTAGTTCCATAGGCACCGAAACGAGCTTCTACTTTTGGAGAAGTATAGGTTTGTCCGTTTACCTGCAATCCTTCGGTATCGAAGTAAGGAGCCATTTTGGTATCTGTTCCGTCATAAGCACCTGCCAGAACCGGAGATCCTGCCTGTACGTGGAAATCCCATGCGTCCTGATAGATGTAATCTGTCAAAGCTACGTCGTTGATTGGGAAGTTGACAAATTTCGGATCGTTGGCAGCACAGTCTGATGCTGTTTTTGTGATGATACTGTTTGCGTCTACTACGCCTTCGTAATAGTTTTTGTGTGCATAAGCATATCCTTCCCATGAATATGCTACGCCTGATTCATCTTCAAAGACAACATTACTTTTCTGAGTACCAGAAGCATAATAGTTGTAATCAATAACAGATTCGCTGCAATATCCTTCATCCGGATTGTTTGGAAGATCGTAGCTAGGAGTCATGGCTCTGAACTTACAGTTTACCATCAGGTTGTTGAATACGTTTGCAAAAGCATTTTTTTCTACATAAACACATCCGCCTTTTGCTCCGTCACGACGCCATCCGGCATTGATGATTGTATTGTTGTATGCCTGTATTTTTGCCATTCCACGATCTTCACTCTGGCCTGAGCTAGATAATTTCAAACCGTTGGTATTCGGGCTGAACATTACATTGCCTGCTACATCGACTACACAGCCTGCTTTTACATTTACTGCTTCAGCTCCGTCATATCCGTTGGCAGCAAAAATGTTGTTGGCAATAATGGCATTTCCTCCCATCAGGTAGATACCGTCTGACCATCCGTTACGCAAAACAGAGTTTGTGATAACATAGCGGCCGTTGATGTTATTGGTTGTAATTTGTGGATAAGCATCATCACCGGCAGTATAGATACCAGCACTAGCAGCAGGAGAACCTTCAATAACCTGACCACCTGTATATTCGATGATAGTATGATCGATCAGCATTTCTCCACAGGTAGAAGTTGCAACAATACCTCCCCACAGACCTGCCAAAGCATTTTCTTCAGTACGTTCATCTTCAGGAACAGAGAATAAAACAGGTTTTTCGGCTGTACCTTCACAATACAAATTTCCTTTTACTGTAAATTCGATTGGGGCATGGTTGGCTCCTACACCAGCAGTGCTTACAATAACCTTTGCACCAGCTTTAATAATCAGAGTTTTCCCTTCAGGAACAGTGTAATGGTTAGTCAGATTAGCTATTGTATCACCAGGCCATATGATGACGTCTTCGTTTGTTTCATCACCACCATCGTTGCCTCCAGGATTTTCAGTATTGTTCTCGTTTTGAATAGTTTCATCTTCAGAGCAAGCAGCCATAAAAGATAATGCTACTAAGGCTGTACCAGCCAGCAAATAATTTTTCAGTTTCATCTTGTAAAAAAATTGTTATTAGTGTCTAATTTATAATTGATTATAGTTTGTATCTGATTCCCAGCATGAATGACTGTCCGTGCCATTCCTTGCGTTCAATTACATTTCCGTCTTTGCGTTCAGAATTTACACTTTCCGTATGAGGACCATTCTGTATAAATCTCAGCAACGGAGTATCCAGCAGATTGGATGCTTTAGCAAAAATACTGATACCGTTTTTAAAGCTTTTTTCAACAGAAGCATCCAGTTGTATGTAGCCGTCTTCCCAGATATCATCATTATACCAGTTGGAAATATCGCTTAGACGTTTTCCGGTATAGCTTCCGGCGAGCTGGCTTTCCCAGCCATATTTGGTACTCTTGAAGAGTAATGATAAATTGGCTACATGAGCTGCCTGTCCGAATAGCGGACGTGTCTGTGATACACTCTTCACATCATTGCCTTCCATGATACGCTTGTCGGTAGTAATAGAAGAGTGAGTATAGGTATAGTTGGCTTTGATTCCGAACCAGTTGAAGTACTTCATTATATCTACTTCAACTCCCAAGTTGGTAGCATTACCGAAGTTCATCGGTTTGTAGTATGTATCTTGACCTTCATTCAGCAAACCGTATTCTATCGGGTTCTGCAATCTTTTGTAGAACATACCTACCATGAACTGCTCGGATGATTTAGGGAAGAATTCATATCGCAGGTCGATGTTGTCGGCCACTGTATGTTTCAAATCCGGATTACCTTTTTCCTTGTAGTCTTCATTGATAATGCTGTAAGGTACAATCTCAAAGAAGCTTGGGCGGTTTATAGAACGTGCATACGAGAAGCGGAGGTTGGCGTTTTTATGTACTCCATATTTTACATGAAAGCTGGGAAGTACATCTGTATATTTCTGATTTCCTTCTGGATCTGCGTTTTCTGTTGGAAATTCCAAAACATATCCCTGATTTGTATGTTCAACACGTACTCCAGCGATAAACTCCCAGTTGAGATAGGTATATTTAGCCATTCCGTAGGCAGCACCTATTTTTTCGGAAGCGTCGTAGTTTAACGGGTCACTGATGTTGCCATATTTTTGTGCAGTAAACAGAATTTCATCATAGTTATTCCACTCCTCACCTTGATATTGAGGATCTTCCACTCCTGTAGCCGAATTGAATTTATATTCATTGAAGAAACTGTCACGTTTTTTATCGCGGTACATACCTCCTACAGAGAAGTCGAATATAGAACCTCCGTCCAGTTTCAGTTTATACATCAAGTCAACATATCCAGACTTATCATTGTCGGAGTTATGTTCCCACCGGCGTCTGGCCGCTTCTGATGTTTGTACGTGGCTACCTTGCATGAATATTTCTGCATTGTCTGGAGTTTCGCTGTATGCTTTTGAAATAACAGCCGACCAGTTCAGACGCAGAGCTCCGTCATCCAGAAAAGCATGTTCACCTTTCAGGGTAGAGTTGACGATATACTGACGGTTCCATTTCATTCGTACAGAACCTTCTTTGTCATCATGCCCGTCGCGTACTTCTGCTTCACGCATATCCATGTATCCATTGTACCATGTCAACTTATGGTTGGCATTGATGTGGTAGTCCAGTTTAGCGTGTGCTCCGATGCGTGTTTGCTGTGAAGAATAATTACGATATTCAATACCGTCGTGGGTTGTTCCCGGCTGATAATATAGTTCGCTTTCTTTTCCTCGGTAAGTATTCAGAAAACTGCCGGCAAGCATAACACCCAATTTATCATCGAAGAAGCGGTCGCCGTAAGACAATCCGGCTGTCAAGTCGGGCAATGGCTTTTTCCATGTCATCCGTAAATTATCGGTGGTGAAATTATCCATTGTTACCCGGTTGTCTTCGGGCTTGCCCATTTGTTCGTAAGGTGATTGTTTTACGATTGCTCCGTGATTGAACGATTGAAAATCGCGGTCGAAATACATGGCGTTGTAACCTGTAGACAAGTTTACTGTAAATTGTCTTTCTGAAGGAGCATCCTTCATAATCAGGTTGACTGCACCTCCGATACCGTCGCCTTCCATGTTGGCGGTCAGTGATTTGGTAACTTCCAGACGGTCCAGCATTTCTGACGGGAAGATGTCTAACGGGACAAAACGGTTTTTATTATCTGGGCTAGGAATTTTTACCCCGTTTATCAATGTATAATTATAACGCTTGTCCATTCCTCGTAAAATGGCATACTGACCTTCGCCGCTGCTGTTTCGTTCGATTGTTACTCCAGACATTCGCTGAATAACATTTGCCACTGTGATATCCGGAGAAAGTTCTATAGCTTTAGCACTCATTACGTTTACCACATTCATCGCAGCGCGTTCGATGCCACGGGCACCAGCTTCTGTCCGTCCCGGATTATTGGCTATAACCGTGACACCTTCTAGCACTACATCATCACTTTTTAGCGGAATGACTATTTCTGTATCCTTATTCCCAATCTCTACCTCGCATTTCTTGTAGCCGACGTAAGAGCAGACTAGTGTATATTTAGGACGCGCAACCGACAGGTTAAAACTTCCATCCATACCTGAAACAGCACCTTTTCCCGGTTCTTCCTTTATAAGAATAGAAGCTCCTATTATCTCTTCTCCGGTTTGTGCATCCTTTACTTTACCTTTTATATCTCTTGCATTTATATTTGCAGTTGCAAGAAGTAGCAGACTTAATACCAAACTTGATTTCATTATGTTTTTTTATTTTGACGCTGCAAATGTATTCTTTGTGTTTTTCATGGTAGTTTCGAAGATGTTTCAAATGTAATACAAAGGCCGGAAATGTATGTTACTTATCTTATAGGATACGATATGAGCTGATCGAAATAAAAAGATGCTGAAGTCTTCAGAAAAACTTCAGCATGTTTTATTGAAAACTTCAGCATCTTTTATTGAAATATTGTACAAAAAATAAAAAAAGAAGAGCTTCTTTTTTTTACGATCCAAGTATGTCGTTTAAAAGCTTCAGTATAATGTTGCTGACTAGTCGGTTGTATTACTGTCAACAGCAGGAAGCTCTATTGCATCAACTATTTTTTGCCAGTAATTTCTGACATCCTTCCAGTGATAATAGGGAGCTGTATCGGTAGGTAGTGGAAGTGTGACTTCATGTTCGTTGAGTAGTAGTTTAACCAGAATATCATCGTTGTCAAGCTTATGAAAGAAGATGAGCTGGATGTTTCCGCACATCGGAATGATACGGTAGGTTCGGTAGGTATCGGCTATTTTCTGCCAGTCGGCAGTTGCGAAAGACAGTTTGTCAATCCCCATCAGAGCTGCAAGCGGAGCCAGGTTAGTATCATGTCCGTAACGCAAGGTCACACAGTTTTTCTTCGAACTGATAACTGTATCAGCTGTTTCTATAAAGTTGCGCAACAGGTTACGTTCCAGCTTATACATGCATGAGCCACTTAGTGGAGAAGCTCCTTTCTCATAATACCATTCGAAGTTGTTTCTCTGCCAGAGGTCGTAACGTTCTTGTGAGGTAAACAGGAAAGATAAGTCTTCCTGATGGTAACTGCTCTGGCTGATACCGTGAAGCTCAAATAAGTCGGTCATGAGCTGTCTGGAGTCTTTTACGATATCTGCATTGATGAACAATTGTTTCATCAGGCGTTCCGGGTGAATGTATACACTGTCGGCAGCCTGATATACACTGTCGGCATTAGCTAGATGTGCTTCTTCGTATGTCGGATTTTTATATTTTATGTAATAGGCATCATGTTCGCTGACATCGGTTGTGATTACTAACCGGGGATTTAATCCTTTTAATTCGACACAAGCAGCTGCCATCGACAGGAAGGCACGGGTTTTGTAAGTAGAACGTGCATCGACATGTGTTCCGTCAGTGAATACTTGCGGGTAGTTTGTATACATACGGCGGATTAAATCTTTATGTTGCTGTGCCCCTTTAGGGGTCAGTTCGCCATATCTGCCTGCTGCTTCTTCAGCCAGCTTTTCGATTATGTTCAAGGCACGCTGTCCGTCGGTGGTGAGTTTATGTTGGCGTGCTGCTTCCTTTAATATACTCAACGGGCTATCGTATTTCTTTTTCTTTGTGAGATATCGTGAACCGTGACGTGCAAATGTGGAAATATAGAATGGAGTATATCCCTCAGGAACTGGGGTAAGTTTTGCCTCTGGTGCCTGGTAGGCATAATACTTGCCTGCGGAAAGTGCCGGATTGGCATTTATTTCCTCGAATGCACTTTGGGCAATTGCTGGCAGAGATACGATTCCAGCAAGTAGCATAGAAATAACTGTTTGTTTCATTTGTCTTTTCGTTTTTGTTCAGCGTGCAAAAATAGAGGCTTTCTGTACATAGTTATGCTTATGTTATAGTAAGATTGTTCAATCGGGGATAAATGAAACAAATGTGTAATATGGATGTAACATAAAGAAAGCCGTTTCAAACAACTGAACTGCTTGTTTGAAACGGCCTTATATAATTAAATGGATGTTGTATAGTTGATGTTCTCTTAAAAAATCCGCTATACGCTTGTTTATTTATATATCAGATATTTGATAAAGAAATATCCTCCGAAGACCTGGAGTGCCATACCAGGTAATCCGATTCGGAAATCCTGAAGTGCTGTATGCAGACTTCCACTTAAAGTCCATTCTCCCAATGTTCCTGCCAGCTGATAAAAGGCAACTACTGCCAGCAAGAGAAGTATAGAAACATGTTTACTGCGGTGTGCCACATATCCGGCTCCAGCAGCAAGAAGGAGAGATTTCATTAAAATGGCAGGAAGAACGGCAGGAGCAGGCATCCCGAACAGCCAGGAGTTGACGAGGGGAGAGGCTATAGCTGTGAGCAGTCCGGCTTTCCATCCGTATTTGTAGGCTCCGATGAGAGTAAAGAAGTAAATAGGAAGCCATGTTGTTCCTCCTGATGGAAAAAGGTGGAACAGTTGAGGCAGAACTACATTTCCTGCTACAAAAATCAATGCAGTAAGATATGTCCGTGTTTCGCTATAGTTTAATGAGTAAAGTTTTACAGTCGATTCCATAATTATGTTTTTATTTTTCTAGATTGTTGGTAGTTCTTATTTGTGCTACAAATTTTTCTATTATCGGATAGATTTCTTCTGCCGTGTCTGCTTCTGCACAAAGTGATTCCAGCGGACATCTTCCTGTCTGGGCACGATTGATGATAAATGGCACTTCTTTTCCGAACGAGGTTTTGATTCCTGCTGCTCGTAACAAAGAGAGAGCTGGAGTACTGATGATATCAGCATATACTTCTTTCATCTTTCCCAATACGATGAGTGCAGCAGCTCCTTTTCCTATAACTTTATCAGCCAACTGAGCGTTCTGCATAAAATCTCTTTCGTTTTGGTACAAGTCGTATAAATCAGCAACTCCACGCTGTCTGAATGCCCTGATTTCACCTTGGCTTTCTATTACACATGAGCAACCTTCCGAATGTAATAACTCAATGAGGCGTTTCATACTATACTTAGAGTGTTTCCTGTTTAAGTTGTTCTACATATCGGTCTATCCGGTGCAACTCCTTCGGTATATCGATTGATTGTGGACAATGAGGGTTGCATTGCCCGCATCCGATGCAATGGCTTGCCTGACGTAATTTGGGAACGCTTCGGTCGTAACCAACCAGAAAAGCACGTCGTGCTTTGGCGTAATTCTCGTCTTGTCTGCTTTTAGGCATATATCCTTCGTTTACGCATTTGTTGTAGTGTACAAGGATACCCGGTATATCAATCCCATAAGGGCAAGGCATACAATACTTACAGTCATTACACGGAACGGTCGGATAACGTAGCATCAGCTGTGCTGTTTCTTCAAGGAAGTCTTTTTCTTCCTGAGTCAGTGGTACAAGTGGAGAATAAGTACGTATGTTATCTTGCAAGTGCTCCATGTAAGTCATTCCGCTCAATACCGTCAGAACCTTTTCGGGTGAACCGGCGAACCGGAAAGCCCACGAAGCTACACTCCCTTCCGGATTCCGTTCTTTCAGGCGTGTGAAAATATGTTCCGGTATATTCGAAAGTCTTCCTCCCAGCAAAGGTTCCATTACTACTACCGGAATATCTTTTTTAGCTATCTCACTATACAGATAATCAGCATTTATGTTATTTCCAGAAGCATGCTTCCAGTCCGAATAGTTCAACTGTATTTGGATAAAATCCCAATGATACTTGTCGTGCAGGGCAAGTGCCTTGTCGAATTCTTCCTTAATGCCGTGGAACGACCATCCTAAATGACGGATTCTTCCGGCTTCTCGCTCTTTTAACAAGAAATCAAGCAAACCATTGTCGAGAAAACGTCCTTCCAGTCCTTTCTTTCCCGGAGCGCCTAACATGTGAAGCAAATAGTAATCGATGTAATCTACTTGTAGTTTCTTCAGTGAGTTATGGTACATCTTTACTCCGAAATCATAATCGGAGTTTGAAAAGTTTGACATCTTGGTGGCTACAAAAAACTTTTCCCGTGGATGGCGTTTCAGGGCAATACCTGTCGATGTTTCCGACCATCCTTGTACATAAACCGGAGCAGTGTCGAAATAGTTTACGCCATGTTCGATAGCGTAATCTACCAGTCGGTTCACCTCTTCCTGGTCGATGACATTTCCTGTTCCGTCAGGAGCAGGAAGGGTTGGCCGGCGCATACATCCGTATCCCAGCAATGATACCTTGTCTTCGTATGGAGGAAAATTACGGTAAGTCATTTTACCTACAGGTACAGTGGTATTTCCTTCTTTTTCCGAATCTTTTTTTGGGGAACATCCGTAGAGAGAGGCGGTTGCTCCTAACGTGCTGATACCTACTATCTTTAGGAAATCTCTACGGTTTATATTATGTTGCTTGTCCATTTTCTGTAATTTTTGAAAAGAGTTGTTTGAAGAAAGATTAAATCATACGATGATGTTCGTGCCCTTCTACATAAATGGCACTGAACGGACGTGCCGGACAGAGATTTTCACATGCTCCACATCCGATACATTTCTCTGTATTGATAGCAGGAATCTTGAGTGATTCAGGATTTCCGGCTTCAGAGGGTATCATGGATATGGCTTCTGCCGGACAGTGACGGGCGCAGTTGCCGCATTCTTGTTTGTCTGTAAGTGGAATACAGTTTTCCTTAACCCATACAGCATGACCGATTTGTATGGATGATTTTTCTGCTTTGTCTATCTTCAGGATTGCACCGGCAGGACAAACTTCCGAGCATTTTGTACATTCCGGACGGCAGTAACCACGTTCGTATGATAGCGTAGGCTGCATGAATGTGTCAAGTGACTGAGAAGGACGTAAAACGTCATTCGGACATGCAGAAACACATAGCTGGCAAGCTGTACAGTGTTGCTGCATATTGCGTGCGCTCTGTGATCCCGGAGGAGTTATCGGTGTTTGGCGTTTAGGAGCTTTTTTTTCGATGATATCTGCCAAACCTCCATCCATCTTGATTTTTTCCGCTTTTTCTATTACTTGTGCCTGAAGGGAGGAGGTTACCAGAAGCAGAGAACTAGCGAGAAACTCTCTTCTGTTTTCGCCCTTCGGCTGGCTGACTGGTTGTTTTTTGTCTTGTTTGGCATAGGCAAACCGATAATGAATAGCGTTCTTCTTGCATTTCTCGATGCAATTCATGCAGACAACACAGCGGCTGCTGTCTACCTGATAGTTTGTGGTATCAATACATGAAGCCTTACAGTTGCGTGCACAGAGTGTACACTGGTTACATTTTTCTTTGTCAATGCAGATACGGAACAGTGAGTAACGTGATAAGAAGCCCAATATCGTACCTACAGGACATATTGTATTACAGTAAGTTCTGCCGTTTCTCCACGATAATACGACGACCAATACAGCCATTGCTATTGCAACTATAAAGGTTGGCAGGCTTTTGAGCCATACTTCAGTCTGGTAGAATGCATAACTGTCTGTCCGTTCTGCAATACTAGCCAGCAGATTATTCCCCCACATCCATACGGGTTGGAATAGATTGTTTGCCATGCGTCCATAGATTCCATAAGGGTCGAGCAGTGCTACAAATGCATGTATGCCGGCGACGAAAGCTACGACGAGCAAAATCAGCATGGTATACCGTAACCAGCTTTTAGGTTTGGAATAGGAGTAAGGCATTTTTTTTCTTTCTTCTGCCTATTCGTGCCACGATGTCCTGAAATATACCTAAAGGGCATATGACCGAGCAATAGATACGGCCGCTTACAAGAGTAAGCACAACTAAAAATAAGATAACTCCGGCGTTAAGTGCCAGCACTGCGGGAAGAAACTGTATTTTGGCGAGCCAGCCCAGCCAGGTGTGCAACATTCCCGTGAAATCGACGAACAGTAGTGTAATAAGCAGGATACATATCGTTGCCAGTATCGTTCTGATTTTCCGTAGCATGATTTTGAATTTTTAAGTTTACTTGTCAAAACTGTTTGAAAGCAAAAGTATGAAAAAACTTGTATTGTTGAATATCATTCCCAGGGAAAAGTGAAGGATTGTTACTGCTTGAAGCAGAATCGATAACTTTTGAAAAGCATTCGTATTATTTGATGAGTGTGCAGACGAAAAGTTATGAGCTCTTTTCATATCTCATATTTGGGCATTTATATGACCATGAAAAACTCTTTTTTATCTTTTATTTAAAAACAATCTAAATAACTTGCACAACATGATTCAATGATTTATCTTTGCCGCAAAATAAAAACAAACATGAGATTATCGGAACTACAAACAGGAGAGAAGGGTGTGATAATAAAGGTAATGGGTCATGGAGGATTTCGCCGGCGCATTATTGAAATGGGCTTTATAAAGGGTAAGACAGTTGAGGTCCTTTTAAACGCTCCATTGAAAGACCCTATCAAATACAAAATTATGGGATATGAAATATCACTTCGCCGGCAGGAGGCTGCCATGATAGAAGTGATGAGTGAAGAAGAAGCACGTGAATCCATGCAGGAAACCCACTTCCATGATCCGATAGCGGAAGATATTCCTGTGTCTGAAGCAAAACTGAAGGAAATTGCCAGCGGGAAACGGCGTACTATCAATGTGGCCTTGGTGGGAAATCCGAACTGTGGAAAGACATCACTTTTTAATGTCGCTTCCGGTTCGCATGAACATGTAGGTAATTACAGTGGAGTGACAGTTGATGCCAAGGAAGGACACTTCGATTTTCAAGGTTATCATTTCCGTCTGGTTGATTTACCGGGTACCTACTCACTTTCGGCTTACAGCCCTGAAGAACTCTATGTGCGCAAGCATATCATTGACGAAACTCCTGATGTGATAATCAATGTGGTGGACGCAGGAAACCTGGAACGTAATTTATACTTGACTGCTCAGCTTATTGATATGAACGTCCGTATGGTTGTGGCGCTGAATATGTATGATGCGCTTCTTCATAGCGGAAATACGCTTGACCATAAAAAACTGGGACAGTTGTTTGGAGTGCCTATTGTTCCAACAGTAAGCCGTACAGGAAAGGGTATTGATAACTTGTTTCATGTAATTATCGGTCTTTATGAAGGCGCTGATTTTATTGGCCAGAAGGAAGAAATACAAGATGAGGCTATGCGCGAGTATCGTGAATGGCATGATAAGTATGTTCCCGATCATAAATATGGCAGTCATGATGAGGAAACTCATGATTTTGATGGAAAGAGTTATATTCGTCATATTCACATTAATCACGGGCCTGAACTGGAGCGGAGTATCGATGTGGTAAAGGAGGTGATATGTAAGAACGAAAATATCCGTTACAAGTACTCTACACGTTTTCTAGCCATTAAGTTGTTGGAAAACGATAAAGATATTGAGCAGCGTGTCATTTCTACTTTGCCCAATGGTGAGGAGGTGATAAGAGTTCGCGATAAGGAAGCTGAGAGAATACGTTTATCGATGAACGAAGACAGCGAACAGGCTATTACTGATGCTAAATATGGATTTATAACCGGGGCTTTAAAGGAAACATATACAGAGAAGAATCAGAATACGGAAATGTTTACGCGTATCGTAGACAGTATTGTGACACATAAAATATGGGGATTCCCTATTTTCTTTGTCTTTCTTTATCTGATGTTTGAATGTACTTTTGTATTTGGAGAATATCCGAAAGGATGGATAGAGTGGCTGGTTGAGCAGATAGCATCGTTGGCTGAAACATTTATGCCGGCAGGTCCGCTGAAAGATCTGATTGTAGATGGTATAATAGGAGGAGTAGGAGGGGTTATCGTGTTCTTGCCTAATATTTTGTTTCTCTATATTTTTATTTCGTTCATGGAAGACTCCGGATACATGGCGCGTGCAGCTTTTATCATGGATAAGATTATGCACAAAATGGGGCTGCATGGAAAATCGTTCATTCCGCTGATTATGGGTTTTGGATGTAATGTTCCTGCTATTATGGCTTCGCGTATTATCGAAAGTCGTAAATCTCGTCTGGTTACAATTCTGATAAATCCGCTTATTTCGTGTAGCGCACGTCTGCCTATTTATCTGGTGATGATCGGAGCATTCTTCCCTTCAAAGGCTAGTCTGGTACTTTTGTCGATTTATGTAACAGGTATTTTGCTGGCGGTGTTGATGGCACGTATCTTCAGCCGCTTTATTGTGAGGGGAGATGATGCTCCTTTTGTTATGGAACTTCCTCCTTATCGCATGCCGACTGCTAAATCTGTACTTCGACATACATGGGAAAAAGGAGCACAATATTTGAAGAAAATGGGAGGTATTATTATGATTGCTTCTGTCATTATCTGGTTCCTGGGGTATTATCCTAATCATGATGCTTATTCTACGACGGCAGAACAGCAGGAAAATTCGTATATCGGACAAATAGGAAAAGCTATTGAACCTGTAATAGAGCCATTGGGATTCGACTGGAAGATGGGTGTTGGTATTCTGTCGGGAATAGGTGCGAAAGAGCTTGTTGTAAGTACTTTGGGAGTGCTTTATACGAATGATGATGGTATCGAATCGGTCGACCTTGCTGATCGTATTCCGATTACTCCGCTGGTTGCCTATGGTTATATGCTGTTTGTTTTGATTTATTTCCCATGTATCGCAACAGTGGCAGCAATTAAAAATGAATCAGGCAGCTGGAAATGGGCTGCGTTTACAATCTGTTATACTACTTTGCTGGCATGGATTGTTGCTTTCCTGGTTCATCAGGTAGGAGGTATATTTTTATAAAATAAGAAATATGAGTGTACAGGATATTATAGTTTATATCATAGTGCTTCTCTGTGTGATGTACACAGGGAAACACTTCTTTAAATTTTTCAGAAAAAGAAGAACTGGGGTAAGTGGCTGCGGTTGTGGCTGTTCGGGCTGTGCTATGTCGAATAAGCAAAGTTGTAAAGACATGGGAAAAGCAAAAAAATAGCCCTTAAGTATTGCAGATTCGAAAATTAGTTATACCTTTGCAGTGCAATCGGGGAAAAACGGTTACTTTTAGGAAATGGTTCCTTGGATGAGTGGCTTAGTCAGCGGTCTGCAAAACCGTGTACGGCGGTTCGAATCCGCCAGGAACCTCATAGGGAAGGTCGACTGATATATTCAGCCGACCTTTTTTCGTAATGGGAAAACTATTATTCATATAAAATCAATAAAACATGAAAACATTATTTTTTTCTGTATGCTTGTTTCTGGCATCAGTTTCTGCAACAGCACAGCAACGTTATTCGCAGGAAATGGCACAATCACAAGGTAAACAATGGACTCATGGAAAGTCATGGGATTATGTAAACGGTCTTGTAGCTAAATCTCTTCTTAATTTATGTGAGCAGTATCAATATGCTGACTGGACTGGCAACTATTATCAGTGGGCAAAAGAATATGCGGATAATGCCATTAATCCGGATGGTACGTTTAAGAATTTTAAAAAAGGAAATATAGACAATATAAACTCAGGAAAAGTTCTTTTTGCTTTGTATAAGCGGGAAAAAGAACTTGACAAGCAAAATGGAACGGATAATGCAAGCCGTTATAAGAAAGCTGCCGATTTCTTGCATGATTACTTGGTGAATGATTATTCTCGTATTCAGTCGGGCGATGCAAAAGGATGTTTTTTCCATAAAGATATTTATCCCGATCAGATGTGGTTGGATGGACTTTACATGGGGGCTGCTTTTTATGCTGAATGGCAAGCTAATTTTGAACCGGACAATGAGCAGGCTTGGACAGATATCGCTCACCAGTTTAAAACAATTGCTCGCCATACATATGATAAGGACAAACAGCTTTATTATCATGCCTGGTCAGCAAATCCGGAAGATAGCAATTCTTTCTGGGCGAATAAGACTGAACCATACAAAGGTTGCTCAAAAGAATTTTGGGGACGTGGTATGGGATGGTACTTTGCTGCTTTAGTAGATGTATTGGAAGTGATGCCGAAAACTCATGCTGACTACAAGGAATTAGTAACTATTACAAATACTGTAGCAAAAGGTTTAAAGCGCTGGCAGGATAAAACTAGCGGAGTTTGGTACCAACTTCTTCAATATGATAATTCGTATGTTGGAGAATGTGGTATTGCAAACTATCTGGAATCTTCTGCTTCTAGTATGTTCACTTATGCATATCTGAAGGGAGTTCGTCTGGGTATTCTTCCAAAATCATATGAAAAAGTTGCGGAAAAAGCATATCAGGGACTTCTGAAAACATTTGTTACATCAAATAATGATGGGACTATTAATTTAAATCAGAGTTGCCGTTCTGCTGGTTTAGGTCCGGCAAAAGATCCTTCTCGTGATGGTTCAGCTAGCTATTATTTGTGTGGTAAGGATGTAACAATTGTAAGTAATGAAGGTAAGGCGATAGGACCATTCATTATGGCAAGTTTGGAATATGAATTAAAAAAATGATATTTATCATATATCTGTAAGAATTGAACATGCTTCTTTTTTATTTATCGGCAGGTAAAATCTATATTATAGATGTAAGTTTTTTAAAACTTTTCTGATATCTGCTGGTAAGTGAAGAGGAAGCATGTATTTTGTTGATTCTTAATACTAAAGTCTGTAATGCTTAGATTCCAAAAATCTCTTTTTTATTTAAGATAATCCTTGTCTGCTAAAAAAATAATATATTTCTTTTTAATATTTTTCAGTTAAAGTATTGTTTATTCCAAAAATAGTTGTACCTTTGCATCGCAATTGAAAATAACGGTTGCTGAAAATAATGGTTCCTTGGATGAGTGGCTTAGTCAGCGGTCTGCAAAACCGTGTACGGCGGTTC
>ENA-OPAL01000040-OPAL01000040.1-human-gut-metagenome-genome-assembly--contig:-NODE-40-length-97918-cov-5.793272_pt1 | contig 97918 bp, 127 predicted proteins | sample MGYA00241057_ERZ501430 | MGnify/ENA primary metagenome ERZ501430 (study PRJEB25962, sample SAMEA2042506) | human gut metagenome | biome: human gut; feature: human-associated habitat; material: faeces...
AGAAGCCCGTACACAATCGTTTCCATGTCTTTTTCATAAATCTAATGCTCCTTTCATTTTTGGTAATAAAATAGCCGTCCAATAAGAACGGCTGGAAATAGAAAAGGAACGTCATTTTAGGCGTTCCATAGTCTATAAAATATTCAATTTTTTATACTGATGTGTTGCTCATCAAAATCTCAAATTAAGGTTATTTGACACCAATTTTGACACCAATTTTTTGTATATTGACGATTTTTGATGAAATATGATAAATTCATAAAACCCGTGAAAAGCCTGTAAATAGGCACTTTACGGCACTCTATGAACTAAGACAAAAGCTACGCTGTAATAACAAGAGGTGAGTGCTAATGAATTTATTAAAAAAATATAAAGCCAGCAAAATACTGGCTTTACACTCATTTTAATGTATAAAATTCGTAAAAACAAAGTTCTTTGGTTCTGGCATTTCAATTCCCATCTTCACTGCTACATTCTTACAATTAATAAAGAAAGCCATATTCTCACCAAGAACCTGCATAACCTGCATTCCTTCCAGATCCTGTCTTACTTCATCAGGATTAGTCCCATGAACCATATTCCAGTATCTTGAAGTAACAATCGGCATCTGCATAAGTCCGAAATATTTATTAAGCTGATCCCATGTTGCTGTAGTTCCTGCTCTTCTTGCTGATATAACTGCTGCCGCCGGCTTTAATCTGAATCTGTCGCCACCTGCATTAAGGTCTGTATAAAATACCCTGTCCATAAATGCTGTCATAGCACCTGACGCTCCACCCCAATGAACCGGTGAGCCAAATACAAATCCATCATAATCACCTGCAATATCAAGGAACTCATTAACTGAATCGTTAAATATACATTTGTTATTATCCTTGCATTTCTTACAGGCAATACAGCCTGATATTGCTTTATTTCCTATCCAGAAGATATCTGTATCAACTCCGTTATCATTGAGTGCCTTAGATACTTCGCATAGTGCCGTATAAGTACAGCCCTCTTTATGAGGGCTGCCGTTTACCAATAATACTTTCATAATATATAGCTTCCTGTCAGCTTTTAGTTTCCAAGCTTTAAAGACTTAACCCACTTAGAAACTTCTGATGCAGAGGCTCCTGAACTGAATCTCTGTCCAGCTTGCCAGTTACCTGTTCCTGCCAGCTTCTGTAATCTTGTTCCACTGTCACCAAGTCCTGATGAAGTTGATGTACAGAATGGAATGACTGTCTTGCCTGTGAAATCATTACCTTTTACAAATGTGTCTACAGGCCATGCTGCAATTCCCCACCATATTGGATAGCCTATTAATACAGTGTCATATGAATCCCAGTTGTCAGGTGTAACCTTTGTAAGTTCTACATTCCTAAGACTCTCATCATTATGTTCCTTAGAAACACGACTGTTATTATTAGTCCAGTTAAGGTCATCACTTGTGTAAGGATTAACCGGTGTTATCTCGAAAATATCTGCATCTGCACTTTCAGCAATGTTCTGTGCAACTGCCTTGGTACTTCCTGACGCTGAATAATATACAATCAATGTCTTCTTGCCTGAAGAAGGTGTTGTCTGTGCTGTTGTACTATCAGAAGCTGCAGTTGATTTAACAGTATCCTGTACTGCTGTTGTATTATTATTAGCTGTAGTAGTTGTTGTATCTGTCGAAGCTGCTCCACAGCCTGTAAACAATCCTAACGCCATAACAAATGTAGCTGCCACGCTTACAATTCTTTTAATCTTCATAATTATTTCCACCTTTCCTTGTATTACCAGTTCTTCTTTTCCTTGGAACTGTCCTGATTATTTTTTCTTTCTTCAACTATATTTACAAACCATTCAACCATCTTAGGGTCCTGATGTGAGAAGAATTCACTTTCTTTCTTATCAAGTTCTGATATTTTATTCATATCTTCATCTGAAAGAGTGAAATCAAATACATTGAAGTTCTCTTCCATTCTCTCTATATGAGTTGACTTAGGAATTACAACAACTCCTCTCTGGATATGCCAGCGAAGCATAACCTGTGCTGGTGTCTTTCCGTACTTTGCTGCAATCTCTGCAATAACAGGATTGTCAAATGTGCCTCCTCTTCCTTCGCCGAATGGAGCCCATGCCTCAAGCTGGATTCCATATTTGTCAGCCCATTCTTTCATTTCCTTCTGCTGGTTAAAGATATGTGTTTCAACCTGATTAACCATTGGTTTAATTCTGTTAAATGAAGCAAAATCCACCATTCTGTCAACATAGAAATTAGATATTCCTATTGCTCTTATTTTACCTTCATCATATAAATCCTCTAATGCATGATATGCACCATATGCATCGGAAAATGGCTGGTGAAGAAGAACTAAATCAAGATAATCTGTCTTTAACTTCTTCATAGACTCAAGAACAGATTTCTTAGCTTCCTCATATCCATAATGCTCAATCCATACCTTAGTTGTAAGAAAAATCTCTTCTCTTGGAATTCCAGACTTGGCAATTGCATTACCAACCTCTTCCTCATTGAAATAACTCTGTGCTGTATCTATTGCCCTGTAACCTGTCTTAAGGGCATCGAGAACACATCTCTCACACTCATCCTTAGTTACCTGATAAACTCCGTAGCCTAATATTGGCATCTTAACACCATTGTTCAAAGTTACATATTCCATATCAGAATCCTCCTGTTAATTATTTTCAAGACATTTATAATACCTATACCTGACTTCAGGTCAATAGCATATTATAATTTTCTTTACATTTTTATTATAAATGCTGATTCCCAATATAAGAAGTCTCTGTTGGTTTCCCAGTATTAACCTATTGGTTATCACTTCTTTATCTGTCCAAAAAGCCAGCCCATAATGTTCTTATCACGCACAAATAAGTATCCGCCATATCCATGCTGATTGCTTATTCCTTCGCTTGAAAAATATGATGTTGGTTTAATATCAAGTACAAGAAGCCTGTCTATCTCACTATTACTGAGACCTTCCTGCTCATACAGCTTATGTATTGCATTATAAGCATTTCTTGATGGTTCAGAACCATAGTATTCATCTTTTTCTCCAATTGCAAAATACACTGGCACTCTCGCTTTTACAACTTCTGTGTAATTGCCGTCCCACTGTGAGCTACACTGCAGATATGCTGTGTACAGGTCTGGTCTCATGCCCATAACACGCGACATAGTCTCCCCGCCGCCAGAATACCCTTCTGCATATACTCTTGACCTGTCAATATTGTATGTATCAAGAAAATATTCAGTAAGTGCAATTGTCTGCCTTGCAGATGTGTCCTGCCAGTCATTTAACTGTGGTGCAACTATTATCATTTTAGGAATATAGTCTCTTGCCATGAATCCGAATTCCTCCGTCATCACATTTTGTCCAACTCCCTGAAAATATAATCCCTGATATCCCGGCAGCGTCATAAATAATGCATAACTTTCTGTTCCGTCATAATCTTCAGGAATATACACATTATAATGAATATCACCTTCTGTTTCTGAATGGAGGACATTGTCAAGAACGAAATCCCTGTATTTGCTTGTTCCCTGTTCTACATTATACGCCTTTGATGATGAACTCTGGTTATCTGCTGATTGTGTATCAGTCTGGCCGTTCCAGAAAAATCTGAGGCCATTGTATGTATATTCATCAGTTGCTTTTGCATCATGTTTATAGCCTTCTCTTTCTAAGAAAGACATATTTCCTTCTGATTCATTCTTTGCAAGCTTAAACATTCCTCCTGAATTATTTGCCATAGCCATAATCTGTGCCTTAAATGCGCTATATGCAAAATCATCAGTTCCTGATGCTGCAAAGATGAAGAAATCCTGTGAACTGTAACCCTGCTGTCTTACTAAATCTGCCATATATTCACCATCGGTTGTATAACTTCCACTCATAGGCATAAAATATCGGAAATAATCCAGACAATAGCGGAATGTGTTCCATGTATTTACAGACCCCATTGAAAATCCGCCAAAACCCCTGTGGTCTCTTGATTCCTTAAGACCCTGTGGTGTAGTGTCCTTTGCATATGTACTATACTTACTCTCCACCGCTGGAATAAGGTCATTGACTAATTCATTATGAAACTGGTTGGTAAGCTGGATTGCAAGGCTGTAATCACTACTGTCGTTCTCACTTGTGTTATTATATGTAGGCAGTACAATAATAAGAGGCTTTATATTCCCATCCTGTATTGCATTATCAATAACATTTTTAAATAATTTTGGATTATCATCTGTACCCATAAGAGTCGTTTCATTGCTCCAGCCACCATGACTCAGATAAAATACATTATATTCTTCTTCATCTGTATATCCATACGGCAGATATACCCATGCTTCCTTAGTTATTTTATTAGATTTTTGCTCATAACTGAATGACTCCCATGTATCATATGTAAGTTTATTAAGTGTTCCCTGCTGTGTTGCCGGATTTTCATATCCATCGGGTATGTATTCGAGTTCATCAGGAACAGTCCCACTCAAATTAGCTGATTGTGTATTGGAAATATTGCTTGTATTATTCACGCTGCTCTGCTCCTTATTATCTGTTTTCCCACATGCAGAAACACAAAGCATAATCATTGTAAGGACTAATATTATAAATATTTTCTTATTCATGCTCTGTCTCCTTATGCAGCTTACTTTATATTCTTTCCTAACTTTACAGCCTCTGTCTTATCAGTAGCCATGCCTCTGTAATTCATTCCGTAAAGCCCAGCGAATCTCTTCATTGTGTATTCGCCTGCTTCCAGCATCCATTTTTCAGGTGCAGCTCCCTGAAACAGAAAATACATATCTCTTCCTTTAAGGTCTTTTTCACTTACAAGTCCATAAAAACGGTCAAGTACATTTCTTACTGAGCCGCATATATTGTGCCAGTATAATGGTGAACCTATAACAATAACGTCAGCTTCTTTCATCTTAGAGATAACTATATCAAGTTCATCATCTGAAAAATTCTGACCATAACTTCCAATCCTGTAATCTGTAAGATTGAGTGTTTCATACTTTCTGTCACCAAGTAATTTCTCTGCTAATTGTGCTGTGTTTCCTGTCTTGTTAGGACTTCCGTTAATAAATAAAATTCTCATAATCATGTTCTCCTTTTCAAAATTATTATTTTATCTTCTTAAGCAACATACTTATGTAATACCCCGCAACCGCTATAAGTATCATTACTGCAAGATAATCAAGCATAAAAAACATTACATTTTCTGTGTAATCATAGAAAACAAAATGCATTTTCATTAAGAGATACTCCCCAATCTGTCTTTTATGAAATGCAAATATTCCATAACCTGCCACAACTAGTGCTATCAATCTCGCACCCCATTTTCTTAATACTGAAGGCTCTTTAAATAATTTCCCTGCCATAGTAACAGCCATGTTCCATTGCATTCCTATATGGACTGACATAACAGCAAAGCCCCAATATGCACAAAACATATGCACCTGTCTGGCTGCCATTGATGTTCCGGCAATATTTATATCTTTAAATATGTGTGTTGAAAGCAATATTCCGCTTACCATTGAGCCAAGCATAAGCAGTAACATCACAACAACAAGTAATGTCTGAATAATCCTTAAAGGCTTATACTTACCTTTTGCTACAGACTTTATCCATCTTCTGTTTAAAACATGATGAAATATGAAAAGAATTAACATTGCCATTCCTATCCATTCATGTGCTGTTTCACTCAGAAGGCTATATGGCATAAGTAGCAATAGGCTTATTGTCATAAGAACATCTGTTACTATTCTGATTACTAATTTCTTATTCATTTTATTTTCCTTTAAATATATTTTCTAACCATTCTGCATAGGTTTTTACCCAGCCTCCATCTGCACCAAAACCATGCGGCCAATCTTCCAATACTATTCTCTGCGTACTGATTCCCATATCACTTAATACCTCATATTGACTCTCAAACTGTGAATAAAATGGATCTCTCGTTCCATACACATAAAATGTTGGAGGAAGATTGCCTGTTGAAAGCCCTGATTTATCCATATTTCCAACACTAAGTCTTCCATAGAATGAATATATCATTCCAGCTGCTGAAGCATGTGCAGGATATGTATCTAGTTCATCCGGAATGTATTTATTATCCAATACATTTCCTGTAACATCTTCATCATAGTGCATCAGGAACTCACCTGCCTGTATTCCACCTGCTGAAAATCCCATCACCGCAATATCATCTTCATCTATGCCATAGATTTCTGCATTCTTTCTAATAAATCTCACTGCTCTCGCTACATCAAGTGCCCCTTCCTCCTGACTATATGGAGACAATCTGTAATCCACAATAAATGTCTGATATCCGTACTCTCTTAATGCAGCCGCTGTAGGTAGTGAGTCTGTATAATTACCTCTGAACTGATAAGCTCCTCCTGCCATAAGAACAACAGCTCCTTTAGGCTTTACTCCTGCTCTTACCGGAATACATGTAACATATGGTCTGAAATCATAATTATCAAAATATCCTGTCATATTTTCCGTAAATTCTGTTACAGCAGGAACATTACCCTTTTCCCACAGATATAAAGCCTGAATATTCTCTACATCTGGCTGCGTATTCATAACTGTTTCATTATCATTAGGCAGCGGCATTTTTTTTAACATAATATCCCGCGACCAGCCGGATATCTTACCATCACCAAAATTATATTCCTGAGGAAAATCATCTGGTGTTCCTACTACATCTGAGTCACTATATTTCCCATCCATAATTGCACTTTCCACAGCTTCAACTCCTTCCTGATACCTGCTGTTGTTATCTGTTTCCAAATTATCAGATTTACAAGAAGTAAATATCAGACATATTGCAAGAAGCATTCCCACTATTATTCTTTCTCTCATACATACTCACTTTCTCATATTGTCTTCCCAGAACATTACTGCCCGGTCAAGCCAGCCATCTGCAACTGTATTCTGTCCAAGTCCGAATCCATGTGAAAGACCGTCAAAGACTTCTATCTTTGCATTAGTTCCATTATTCTTTATTCTTGAAATGTATCTCTCCATACTTCTGTATGATGCAATTCCATCACTTGTTCCTACGCATGCATAAGTTGGAGGCTCATCTCCTGTGACTTCTGAAAGTCCTGTGTACTGCATAATTACTGCTGCCGGCTTTGGATACTGCTTCTCACCAAAAGCAGATGTTCCATATGCTCCAAGCCATGCCGCCATTCTTGCCCCGGCTGAGCCACCCCATAGAGAATAATCTGACATATCTATTCCAAGTTCATCAGCATGTTCATGTAAGAACGCTATTGCTCTTGCCAGATCTTCACAGGCTGTTCTTGCCCCCGGTCTATATATAAGTGCAAATGCATTGTATCCTTTCTTTGATAATTCCAGTGCATGTGGAAAACTGTCATGCATTCCTGCAACATACATAAATCCACCACCTGCATTTACAATTGCACTTTTAGCTCCTGTATTTCCCTTAAAGAAAAACAGTCCTGTATTCTGTTTATCAGGGTCAGCCTTCTTTTCCTTATCACTATATATGTCATAAAATATCTGCTGCCCACTGCCGGCTTTTTTCTTCATGTAATTAACAATCTCAACTGTTTTATCAGTATTTATTTCACTGTACCACGTAAGAATTGTATTAAGATTTTTTAAAGTAAGATTATCGCTTATCTGCATATCAACCGGAAATATTAACCTTCCATAGCCATCGAATACCTCATCATTTATAACATCAGTTACTTTAGTATCCTCTGTGTAAGGTTCTTCCTGAATCTTTGTATCTGTCATAACATTATCTGCATTACTTTCTGTGTTTTCTGTCTGTACCAGAATTAACCCTGATTTATTCCCACACGCTGCTAACATTAATGTACCTGCAAGTATAAATATTATTTCTGCAATCCTAAATCCTGTATCCACAATCTCACCTCCTGTTTCATTAATTATCTTTCTTATCCTGATTTAAGTATAAAAAAAGAGACTCCTTTTAAGAAGTCTCAATTCGTTACTCAGTATTAACCTTTAGGTTATATCTATTTTACTTTCTCAATTGCTTTAACAAGCTTCTTTACTTTCGCTGACGGCTCTTTGGAATATAGCAAGCCATATGGCATAGTATAATCCCATTCAACTGACTTAATTCTGATAAGAGGGTGTACGCTTTCCCAGCCTTTGAATGCTAACAGCAATTCCTGATTATTCTCACATCTGTTAAAAACATCAATATTATACAGGTCAAAATCAGATATATTAATATCAGGATAATTTTCTATAATATCATCTCTTAATTTATCTCCATTAGAACTCCACCCTCTATGCATAAGCATGAGTGTTTCATTCCTCATATCATCTAAAGTAATAACATCTTTCTTTGCCAGCCTGTGATGAATAGAAACTGCAACACAAAACGGCTCTTTAGAAATCTCAACACCAGCGCAGCCTCTTAATTCCAGTAATGAATCATCAAAAATACCTGCGACCACATCAATATTCTGACCAAGATTTGCAAGTATTTCTCTCGCATTTTCAATAGTATTTTCAAATGTTATGAGTTTGAATTTCATATCTGGATATAATTTCTGAATCTTAGGCCACAATTCCACAAAAATCTGTGGCGGCGTAAGTGGTGATACACCAACACGAATTACATCTTCTGATACCTGCATGGCATCTTTGGCACGTTTTACAGAATCCTTGCAATATCCGATTATATATTTAGAATCATTATATATTGACTTGCCCGCCTCTGTTACAACAAGTCCTCTGTGTGTTCTGGAAAATAACTGTACGCCAAGGCTTGCTTCCAATGAATTAATCTGCTTTATAACTGCCGGCGATGATATATATAATTTTTCTGCTGCTTTACTGAAACTTCCAGATTCTACAACACACATAAATGTCTCAAGCTGTGGATTGTACATCATAAGCTATTTCCTCCCATTATCATTCTTACAACGAATCCAGTAATCCCTTTATCAGAAGATACTTTTGTCATCATATTCTTTAAACCTTGCCTTCTGTACTTGTCTTTTCTCTTGTAAATGTTTCAAATATATGTGGCAGATATTCCTTGCTCATTCCGATTCCCGTATCTGCAACAACAACCTTATACATAGCTGTCTCTGGCATTGTTCCAGGCATTTCCCTGACAGAAATATCTATTCTGCCGTGTACTCAGCCTTTAATTTTGCTTCTTTCCTCTGATTGTAAAACTGTACATGTATAAATGCATTAACAATTAAAAAAGAAACTATCAGAACAATTGTAGTTCTTATCCTTATAAATCTAAGACTTATGTTCTTCTTCATATTAAGTTCTCCCAGACACGCCTATTTCTTTTCGGTGAAATTTTATCACATATTTTTTCAAAAAAATAGTACTACTGTGATTGTTTTTCACAGTAGTACTACTTTAATATATTATCCTATAAGCAGCACAGAAACATCATTAACATTTGTTCCCGTAGGACCTGTTATAATAAGCCCCTCTGTTAGTTTCAAAGCATTATAAGCATCATTATTCTTAAGTACTTCAAATATATCTATTCCTTTATTCTTTAAAACTCCTGCTGTATCACCATCGCTATATCCACCTGCCGCATCCGTAGGTCCGTCTGTTCCATCGCTGCCTATACTGAATACTGCTGCATTTGACATTTCCTTAATACCTTCCGCTGCCGATAATGCAATTTCCTGATTTCTTCCACCTTTCCCATGCCCTGTAATATTAACAATCGTTTCACCACCTGCTATGTATGCCAGCTTCTTTCCTGACTTACAATGTGTCTTTGCTATAGATGCAAGAAAACTTCCGGCTTCTTTTGCCTGACAGCATAACTGGTCCGTAAGCATTATTGGTTCATATCCATACTTTGAACATTCCCTTGATACTGCACTGCATAATTCACGCACACTTCCATTAATAAAAGTTGTTACATTATCCAGTTTCTTCGGTGTCTCAATATCCATCAGCTTTTTTACATCTTCACTTATATTAAGATTATATTTTTCTACAATGTGCCATGCTTCTTCACATGTTGTTGTATCTGCACATGCCGGACCTGAAGCAATCATATCCAGTGGATCACCAAGTATATCTGATAATACTATTGATAATACATGCGCCGGTTCACATAATTTTGCAAACCGTCCGCCCTTTACTTCTGATAAGCGTTTTCTTATCGTATTAATCTCAACAATATCTGCGCCGCATGCAAGTAACTGATTAGTTATATCCTGCAATTCTTCTCCTGTAATCTTCGGCTTCTCAAATAAAGCACTTCCTCCACCTGAAAGAAGAAAAAGCACTGTATCATTCTTATTGAGTCCGCTTACCATCTCAATAGCTGCCTGTGTTGCTTTAAATGAATTCTCATCCGGAACAGGGTGGCCTGCCTCAAAACATTCTATTCTTTCAATCGGCTCTTTTACATGTCCATACTTAGTTATAACAATTCCCTTATCTATTACATCACCAATACAGTCACTTGCCGCCTTTGCCATCTGCCATGCGGCTTTTCCTACTGCTACAAGAATAACTTTTCCATCAAATTTCCTGTCTTTAAGTGTTTTCTTAACTGCTTCATCCGGAAGAACTGCTTTAATTGCCGCATCAATTATATTGTCTGCAACCGCTCTTAATTCTTTATTCATAAGATTCTCCTTCCTGACATTATAATAACCTGTCAACAACATTTATAATTTTGTGTCTGCCAGTTTTTCATAATAATGTATAATTGCACTGTGGTCGCTGCTTCCATCTCCATTATTATGTAGATACTGCATTATTTCCTGAACCTGTGCCGTCATCGGTACTGGAGCTCCAACACTATGAGCACACTCAAGTGCATTATTCAAATCTTTAATATGTAAATCTACTCTGAATCCTGGTTCAACATTGTCCTCTATCATCATTGGAACTTTGGCATTCATAACAGTAGACCCTGCTAGTCCGCCCTTTATTGCCTCAAATACACGCTCAGGGTCTACTCCGGCTTTTTTTGCCAAAATGAAACTTTCAGAAACTGCCTGGATATTACATGCAACAATTATCTGATTGGCAAGTTTTGTTGTATTTCCAGCTCCAAGTTCACCACATCTTGTAACTGATGAACCCATATGTGTAAGAATCTGTTTATACTTATCAAATGTTTTCTCATCTCCACCAACCATAAATGCAACTGTTCCATCTATTGCTTTAGGTTCTCCTCCTGACACAGGTGCATCAAGCATATCAATTCCTTTTTCTTTTAATACATCACCAATATATCTGCTGTCGACAGGATTAATTGAACTCATATCTATAAAACATGTTCCTTTTTTCATATAACCCGCAATACCATTTTCCCCAAGCATTACATCCTTTACCTGAGGACTGTTTGGAAGCATTGTTATAACTACATCACTTTCCATGCCAATCTGTTTTAAATCACCACTTCTCGCACCTGCCTGTACAAGTTCATCGACATTTTCCTTATGATGGTCATTAACAATCAATGTATATCCAGCTCTGCAAAGATTCTTTGCCATCGGTTTTCCCATTATTCCCAATCCAACAAAGCCTATAACCATATATAATCCTCCTGATATTGTTCTAAATGTATTGTTATTATAACCTTTCTTTTATATAATAATGCGGCCATACTGATAAGTCCATATAGTTCTCATAAGTATAGCCGCATTATGTAACATTTATATTATAAAATTAATGAAAGAATAAATATTTCAACCATTGCTGCAATACCCATTATTAATGTGCACACTGTCTGTGTCTTATATCCCTGTTCAGGATCCATGTCACCAAAATTAGTAACTACCCAGAAGTATGAGTCGTTAGCATGTGATACTGTCATGGCACCAGCGCCTATAGCCATTACACAAAGCACTGTCTTAACAGGTGAAGCAAGTCCAAGTGCACCAAGCAGTGGAGCAATGATACCTGCTGTAGTTGTAATTGCAACTGTCGAAGATCCCTGTGCTGTTTTTAATATTGCTGCAAGAAGGAATGGGAAGAATATTCCAACTGCTGAAAGCACTTCTGCATGCTGTGTAATAAATGCAACCATTGAGCTTGATGAAATAACCTTTCCTAATACACCACCAGCTGCTGTTACAAAAAGTATAGGGCCAACTGTCTTTAATGTCTCATTGGTAATATTGTAAAAATCGGACATCTTATGTGCCGTTGCAAGCTGGATTACTCCAAATATTGTACCAACAGCAAGTGCTATAATTGGTTTTCCAAGGAACTGGCATGCTATGTCAAGTACGCCGGTCCAGCCAGCCATTGATGAAATTGAACCAAGTGCCATAAGAATGATTGGTACAAGAATTGGAGCTAATGCATTAAATCCATTAGGAAGCTTTCCATACTCTGCAACTAATTCTTCATATGTCTTGGTAACCTCTCCATTGTCTGTTACTTCATCAGCACTCTTTACTCTCTTTCCAATAAACTTAGCATATACAAGACCTGCTATAAGAGGAAATATTGAACATACAACACCAAGTCCCATTACAAGTAAAAGATTATCTCCCACTCCAAGTGTATTAGCAGCTGCTATCGGACCAGGTGTTGGCGGAATAAAAACATGAGAAATATAAAGTCCTGCTGAAAGTGCTACTGTCATTGCTACACTTGAAACTGCTGTTCTTTTTACAAGTGCTTTTCTTATTGGATTAAGAATTACAAAACCACTGTCACAAAACACAGGAATTGAAACAACCCAGCCCATAAGCTCTATTGCAAGTTCTGGTCTTTTCTTTCCTACTACCTTAATTACCATATCTGCCAGCTTCAATGCTGCTCCTGTTTTTTCAAGTACCGAGCCAATCAATGCACCTAATATAATAACAATACCGATGCTGCTGAATGTACCTGAGAATCCAGCTCCTATAACTGTTGGAATTCCAGACACCTTTGTTCCGTCTGGTTTTACAGTATCAACAAATGGAATTCCTGCCATCATTGCAAGAATAAGTGATACCGCCATAATTGCTAAGAAAGGATGAACCTTAAACTTAGAGATTGCAACTATCATCACAATGATAGCCAACACAAATGCAATTATCAATGCTACTCCTGTCATAAAAACACCTCATTTCTATTTTATTGTTGTACGATTTGCACAAACCTTTGTGCTTTGTATGACACAATAATAACATGTAAAGCTTAATAGCAAAATGTTACACAGCACATAATATCATTTTTATTTTGTATTATGTAACAATAATGGTAAATCATATTTTTCATTAATTAATTCATCAGTAATTATGTATGCCAGATACAACGCTGGACTTTCTGTTGGTTTCCTGACATCAAGTCCTGTTATTTCTTTCAGTTTTGATATTCTGTATTGTAATGTATTCTTATGAATATAAAGATTGTCTGCTGCTTTCTGTATTGATCCCTGTGCATTAAAATACGCTTTCAGCAACGCAATATTTTCACATACATCATTATAATCCATATCTTTGAATACCTTCTTTAAATATTCAAGCTTAATCTCTGTCGGTACATTGCTTATTAAAAGTTCAAGACTAATATCCTCATAGCATATAATCTGTTCATGTTTTTCAGCTGCAGCCGTCCATGCCCTATGTGCTTCAACATAAGCTTCATGCATATCATAGCTTTGGGCTGAATCTATACCAATATTTAATTCAAACTTATCTTTTTCCCACACATATCCTGCCAGCTCTCCTGCAAATTTAACCACATTTTCCGTATCCATATTATCTATGATTATTATCTGTCTTGAAGCATTCCTAAAATGCATTTTATAATTATTTCTCTTTAAAAATGCATCAACATCATTTTCAAATTTTGCAATCTTAGACTGTCCCTGCTGTGAATCTTTAAGGTTGTCCAGCTCATCTATGCTGGCAATAAACACTCTTCTTGGCTTATTAATATCTATTCCCAAAGCCATTCCACGGTCTTCTAAATCAGCATTCTTATATCCTCCATTTATAAGCCATTCTTCATAAAAAGCATTCCTTACACGCTTATTCATAAGCTGTCTATAGTTTGCACGACTCTCCATCAAAAGAATTTCCGTCATCTTTTTTAACAGTTTTCCAGACGTTATAACCTCTTCATATCCACCTGTCATTCCTATCACTCCTACTATTCCGCCATCAAGTTCAAGTGGAAGATTAATTCCTTTTTTTATGCCTTTTGATAAATCATCTTCATCAATATAATATTCCTCAAGATTTTCAGATATAATCTTATATGCACCATAATGAAAATCCCCTATTCTGGATTTATCACGACTTGCAATTATATGTCCTGTCTCATCCATAAGATTAATATTCTGTTTAACAAGTTTTGAAATTTCTTCAACAATCTGAGTTGCAGAATTCTTTGATATATGCATAACACGTACCTCCTCTAATTATTTTCAAGACATTTATAATATCTATTCCTGACTTTAGGTCAATAACATATTATAATTTTCTTTTCATTTTTATTATAAATGCTGATTCCCAATATAAGGTTTCCCACATGCTAGGCATCTGAATATCCATGAGAATAAGATTATAATAATCCACAGGTTTCTCTTTAACCATATCTATACATACAGCACCATCCTTAGCCCTGTCAACCTCAAATTCTCTCTCTTTCAGCAATGTAACTGCAATCTCAGCATTAAGGTCATTGTCTTCTGCAAGCAGAATTCTTCCTCCGCCGTTTTCTGATTGTTTAACGGTATTTTTCTTGTCTGAATCAGCAGACTTCTCATTTTTTGCTATAGAAAATTCCACTGTAATTGTTATTGTTGTTCCTTTACCAAGTTCGCTGTCTACCTCAATCATCCTATCAAGAAGTGCCGTGAATCCAATAATTGCATTCATAGGCGTTCTTATATCATGACTCATATTAAACAGGAATCTTGTTTTAGCTTCATTGCATTCTGTGCTTTCTTTGCTGCTCTCTCTATCTCATCTGCATATCTGGCATCCTTATAGCGGCGCATCTGTGACTGCCAGAATGCAAGCGTAACCAGAAATGCAAGTACCGCACTTGCAAATGTAGCAACTAATAATTCACTCTTGGAAATCCATCCTCCCTCTGGCACAATATCAAAATACCAGCAGTCATTAGGAACATTACATTCTACTTCCAGTGTATCTTTCAGTTTACCTGTTATACTCAATGCCTTCAATTACATTGTTATTATCAAGCATATAACCAGAATAATGGCTGTTTTTATTCTGATATATTTAATGTTCATATTCTTCATATTAAATTCTCCCAGAACGCCTTATCTTTTATGCTGACTTTACCATATATTCTTTCACATTGACAATATCAGCATCTTAAGCTACACTTTCTTATACGCTAAAGAATGGAGTATATAACGATGAAAAAAATATATGGTATTATAATTGCTATAGCAGCATGTGTTCTCTGTGTCTGCACATTTTTCGCAGTCAGAAGCCAGATACAGAATCAGAACGAGCTTAATAATCTTGAAAAAGAAGCTGCTCCTTATCAGGATGAAATCAACGACATATACGCCGATCTTCAGTCAAGAAAGCAGAAGCTTGGCAGCTCTGATAACTCCAATATAGGAGCTACTCTTGCATTCGTTCCTGCTTCTGCCAATGATATTGATACAATCAAAGAACTTATGACTGGTTATGATTTTACACCAACAATCATTGCTGACTGTTCTATCGACAGCAAAGAACTGGACTCTATAATAAGAAAGTCACAGAATAACAATTATGACATTCTGCTTTCAGGCATGACCTTCGATGATGATATCCTTGCATCTGCAATAAAAGTCCGCAATAATCTTGCTAAGAATAATTATAATCTTAAAGAAACATTTTTCCTAAGACATACATATGATACAGACGATGCCCGTAAATCCTTACTTAATAACGATTACAGACATCTCGTCTGCTATAACGAAACATTTACATCTGGTACTGCTTCTAATGGAATGTTATACATTTCCTACAGCTTTATCCGTTCGTCAAATGCTTTTACCAATCTTATTAATCAGGCTATATCGACTAATAATGATGCCGTAATGATATTTGATTTTGCAGATATGCAGGATGGAACTATTGATGATTCTACTATAACAGGCTTTCTTGAAGAACTAAGCAGTAAGATCAGTGAAGGCTCTATTAATTCTTATACCCTTTCACAGGCATTTGAAGCACTCGAGAATGAAGAAACTCTCTCTCAGATTGCCAATGATGAATATGAACAGTATAAAGCAGAACAGGAATCAAGAATAGCAGAGCTTGAATCCAAAGTTCATGAAATATACGGTTCTCGAAAGAAATAAGCTTCTATAGATTGAATAAACTTAATATTCCGGGTTCATAATTATTACTATGATTCACATCTAATAAGGAGGATTTTATGAGTAATAATATGGATCTGGGATATGATATGTTCTGTTATCAGTGCGAACAAACTGCCGGAGGAAAAGGCTGCACCAAAGTCGGTGTATGTGGAAAGACACCTGAGATTGCCAACCTTCAGGATTTACTTATTTACCAGTTAAAGGGAATAAGCTTTTATGCAAAGCATCTTCTTGATTCAGGACTTAATGTTGATAAAAGCATTGTCAGCTTTATTGAAAACTGTCTCTTTACAACTCTTACTAATGTTAATTTCAATGTGGACGACCATGTCCGTCTTCTTAAACAATCCCAGGACATCAAGAATAATCTGAAAAATATAGTAGGAACAACTGATTATATTACCCCATCTGCTGCATACGAACTGCCAGAAACTAAAGCTGATATGCTGCGTGACGCGCCAATGGCAGGTATTATGTACGACAAAACTCTGGATCCTGATATCCGTTCATTAAGACAGACTATTCTTTATGGTCTTAAAGGAATAAGCGCCTACGGTCATCAGGCAAGGGAACTTTCATACTATAGTGATAATGTTGACAATTTCTATATCATTGCACTCGAAGCAATAACAGATAACACCCTGACTGTCGAAGAACTTATCCGTCTGACTCTTAAAACAGGTGATATGGCTATTGAGATAATGAAAAAACTTGATGAAGCGAACACAACCATATATGGTAATCCATCACCACACTCGGTCAACGTTCACATTAAGAAAGGTCCCTTCATCATTGTTTCCGGTCATGACCTTAAAGATCTTGAAATGCTTCTTAAACAGACCGAAGGACTTGGCATTAATATATATACCCACGGGGAAATGCTCCCTTCCCATGGTTATGAAGGTCTTAAAAAATATAAGCATCTTGCAGGTAATTTTGGCGGCGCATGGCAGGACCAGCAGAAACAGTTTGATAATCTTCCCGGCTGTATCCTTATGACAACCAACTGCCTTATGCGTCCAAGAGACACCTATAAAGACCGCATATATTCTACTAATGTCGTAGGATGGGACGGAATAAAATATATTGAAAAGAAACCTGACGGTGAAAAGGATTTTTCTGAAATAATAAAACAGTCTCTTGAACTTGGAGGCTTTACTGAAGATCAGGAGGTTAAAGAGATTCTTGTAGGATTCGGACATGAAGCAGCACTTTCACATGCTGGAGAACTTGTGGAAGCTGTCAAATCCAAGCAGATAAGACATTTCTTCCTTATTGGAGGCTGTGATGGTGCAAGACCTGGCAGAAGTTATTTTACTGATTTTGCCACTATGGTTCCTGATGACTGCATGATTCTCACTCTTGCATGCGGCAAATATCGTTTCAATAAGCTTGATTTCGGCACAGTTGCCGGACTTCCAAGGCTTCTTGATATCGGACAGTGTAATGATGTATATTCTGCTATTCTTATTGCCAATGCCCTTTCAGATGCATTTGGTACAGATGTCAATGGACTTCCTTTATCTCTTATTGTTTCATGGTATGAGCAGAAGGCTGTTGCAGACCTTCTCGCCCTGTTAAGCCTTGGCATTAAGAATATTTATCTCGGTCCGACACTTCCAGCATTCTTAAGCCCTAATGTATTGCAGTACCTTGTAGACACTTTCCAGTTAAGACTTATAAGCAATCCGGAAGATGACATTAAGACATGTCTTGGACAGGCTGTTTAAATGTTTCTCCTAAAAAGGCTGCCACAAAGTGACAGCCTTACATACCTCATTAACATTCTTATAATTCCGCCAATCCGGCAAGTGCAACATATTTTTCTGATACTGTAAACCATGTAGGGAAATCTGTTATTCCTGACTGTGGCAGATTGAATATCCGCTGGAACTCCTTAACCGCTGCTGCCGTCTGCTCACCATATATTCCATCAGTACTTAGGACCGGAATAGAATTATAATACTCCCCTATAAGGTTAAGCTGTTCCTGAAGCTGTCTTACCTTCTGCCCTGATGAACCTATATCAAGATTAGTTCCCGGCCATGAATAAGGAATTCCGCTTATCTGTTCTGCAGCATTAATATACACATCCTGACCATAATAATATCTTAATATATCAATCGATGAATAATTCTGATCTCCCAGATACTTGCTTCCCCACTGTGAAAGCCTGTTAGGACATGTCACTCTCTTTCCATCACAGTACTGTGTAAGTATTGGCTGCTTTACATTAGGTCTTGATATGTAATTGTCAAATATATCATCTACTACCTGTGATATACTTTCGAACACATTTCTTCCATTAACCCATTTCTGGTCATATGCAGTTGATGAAGTTATTGTAAAATCATAAAATTTGTTTCTATACCATTCTGTATATACCCGGTTTAATGTAAATGACATAATAGCAAGCACATTTGCCTCAATTGTCTGCCTCGGCCATGTTGAATATATCTCAGAGCTTGCTACATTCTTAATATAATCCTTATAAGTAACATAATAATTATCTGCCTCAGTATCTTTAGGCGGTCCGTCATGTACAACTACAATTTCAGGAACAACAACTCTGTCAAGCACAATTTCACCCGACTGTCCCATAGGCTTAATCTCTTCTTCATCAATCTTAGGTGGGTAATCTCCATATAATGTGTTAACAGGTATGACTATATTATTCTGTGAATTATCCCTTGCAGACATCTTTACATTCTGAATGCTTAGCTCCCCCGAAAACATATCACTGCCTGATATATTTACATTATCAAATCCTGGCGCACTTACAGCTATGTCATACTCTGAAAATGGCTGCCTGTTCCCCGGTTCCATGCTATATTCAATTGGAGGCGTTCTTAAGTCGTTAAATATACTTATCCCGTCTCCGTCTGTACCACTTTCTCCTATTATATTATCAGGATTTCCTGTATACGACAGTCTTACAGCCGCTCCTTTAATTGGCACATTTTCTTCATTGACAACACTTACCTTCAATCGGCCTTTATCAATATTATTTTCTGGCACTTCAAATGTATGTACATATCCAACGTTCATAATCTGTCCTCATTCTCATCTTAAGATAAATATATGTGACAGGTACGCTTATTATGTCTTTTGCATACAATAATATGATTAATGTTATCGGAGATATTATGGCTCAATATAAGATAGCTGTAGATGCCGGACACGGCGGTAGCGACTATGGTGCAACATATAATGGCAGAGCTGAGAAAGATGACAACTTAAAGCTCGCTCTTGCCGTAGGTGATATATTAGAAAAAAATGGTATTGACGTTGTGTACACCCGTACTACTGATGAATATGAGACACCTTTTAAAAAAGCGACTGATGCCAATGATGCTAAGGCTGATTATTTTGTTTCAATCCACAGAAATTCATCCCCTACGCCTAACCAGTACACAGGCGTGGAAACTCTTGTTTACAATAATTCCGGTATTAAATCACAGATGGCTGCCAATATCAATTCTGAGCTGGAAAAGGCTGGCTTTAAAAATCTTGGAATTACCGAACGTCCTAACCTTGTTGTACTCAAACGGACAAAAATGCCTGCCGTTCTTGTAGAAGCCGGCTTTATTAACAATGATAAAGATAATGAAACATTTGATAAGAACTTTAACCAGATTGCAAATGGAATCGCAGATGGTATTCTTAAGACCCTTGGAATTAAACCAAAGACAAATAATACTACTGCACAGGCTGCTTCAGGTGAAGTTCCATCAGTGAAATCAGATTCTGCCAAATCCACTGAAATCACGCCTGCAGCATGCGAAAAAAAGCCTGCACCTCCTGCTAAACCATCATGTAACTGTGATGATGACCTCTCTCCTGAGCCACTTTACCGTGTTCAGGTTGGTGCCTACCGCAATAAAAATAATGCAGACCGCATGCTTAATTCCCTGCTTATTGAAGGATTCCCAGCTTTTATCATATATGAGAATGACTATTATAAAGTTCAGGTTGGTGCTTTCAGACAGCTTTCAAACGCCATTAAAATGGAGCAGAAGCTGCGTAAATTCCGATACAACACATATATTGTATACTCATAAATATACGCTGATAGTCATACAACAATTAATCCCGTCAGACTGTCTGTAAACCAGTCTGACGGGATTAATTGTTCTGACCCCTTGAATTATTTAACGCTGTATATTATGCTCTGTACTTCATCATCCTTCATAACGAATGAAAGCTTAGTGTTACCTGATTCATACTGAAGCTGTCCGTCAGCCTCTGTATAATCACTTCCATATGCTGATACAACCTTATCCTTCTTATCGCCAATACGGACACCCTCTTTAGTCTTAACAGCATCATCCATAAGTGTTATAGAATATAGCTTATCATTTCCGTCCTTCTGATATCCCTGTAGTGTTACACTATCATAGTAATAGAATTTGTCCATTCCTTCAAATGCACAGCTTTTAGCCTCATAGTAACCACCAGAAGGCTCTCCAAGCTTAGATGTATATTCTGTAAGATTGCCATCTGTCTTTAACTCTACGCCCTTTAATTCAAATGAATACTTACTTTCAGTCTGCTGTGATGCAACAGGCTTGTCCTGACTGTTATCTGGCAGTGTTGATGCACTTCCACATGCTGCCATCATAACTCCTGCTGCAAGTACTGCCGCTAACATTAAACTCTTCTTTCTCATAATCAATCTCCCTGTTTCTCTTCGTAATATTTATTAACTATTGACTGCCATGCATTCTTATATGATTCATCCTGTCTATGGTCAGTAAGCCTGAAATTCTTAACAAGCTGTTCCCCAAGATATAACGACAGCTTCTCAGCTCCTTCCACATTAAGATGCTGTCCATAGTCAAATGTATCAGTAGTATAGTCTATACCTATATTTCCAGCCTCATTAATTGTATTAAGATATAGTATTCCATGCTCATACGCATAATCACTAACCTGCTTATCCCACTCATCATACCAGTGAGGATATACACTCGGTGCTTTCATAAGAACAAGATTAATACCATTATCTTTACAAAGTGAATATATCTTATCAAGATATTCCATATTCCTGTCACTGAATGTATAATTAGCAAGTGGTGCAGCTTTTGGTATGGTCTTAACTGGTCTTACACCTTTCTGCATAAGATAACCGTTAGTCGTAACAGATGGTGTTTTCCACATATATCTGAAATCCTCTGATGACAATTCACTCCATCTTGAGTGATATCTCAACAATGGAAATATATAGCTGGCCATATTCTCTTCTTCTGTCATTGACTCCTTTATAGAAGCTATCTTATACTTTGAAAGCTTCATGCCATCCAGTGTCATTCTGTTATAAGCCTCGTTTTTGGCATCACTTTCTGTCATTGCAAGTACATTTACAATAACAACCTGCGGTTTCTCATACTTTAGTGTATCCTCTAAAAGATAATACGACTGCCATATAAGCTGTTCCGCACTTCCACGGATATAACTTGATATTCCGTAATTCTCCCACATTGTAACAGGGGATATATTCTCATACACTTCACAGTCACCAAGAATAAGCACATCATGATTCTTTTCACTGTTATAATATTCCTTAATCATTGCACCTTCTTTAATATCTGATGCATATTTAGGAACTAACAGACACTGTAAAAGATACAGACATACTATCGGTATTATGACAACTGCAATACCTGTACATATCTTCTTTCTCAAAACTATCTCCATTCCTTAGAAAATGTTTTCTAAAACTGATTATATATAAACTGGCTTGATTCATATCCGGTTCCATAAATTCCAAATACAGCTATAAGCAGAAAAATCACAAGAAAAACTGTATATCTTATAATATAATTCTTCTTTGCTAACCGGTCTCTTACCGGACATTTTCTCTCAAGCAGGCTTACCGCAAACATTATAACAACGCCTGCAAAAATAACTATATAATCAGCTGCTGATAATCCTATACTCCACATTCCCTTAGTGAACACAGCCGCATAATTGCCACTGGTAAACATCGAGAAAAACATACGGAATGCCTCTGCAATATTTCTGTAATAATCAAGCATCTGCAGGCAGCATACTATAGCAGTAGTTCTTATTATCTCAAATACTTTGTAATATTTTAACTTTCTGTAACCTAACCTGTTATCTGCCTTCTCATATAACGGCTTAAGTTCCTGGGAAACAAGCATAATTATGCTGTTCAAAAGTCCCCAAACTACGAAATTCCAGCTTGCACCATGCCATATACCTGTCACAAACCACACAGTAAGACTTGAAAAATACACTGGAAATCTTGAACCTACTGGCTTTCCAACGTGCTTCTTAAGCCACCTTGATACCTTATTCATCCATTTAGACATTGATAATGGATAGAAAAGATAATCCTTAAACCATGCACACAACGTAATATGCCATCTTCTCCAGTATTCTGCTATACTCTTTGAAAAGAATGGTCTTCTGAAATTCTCCGGAAGAGTAATACCAAACATCTGTGCAACACCAATTGTAATATCTATACCACCTGTGAAATCTGCATACAGATCAATTGCGTACAGCAGCATTCCTACAAATGCATATGCACCATAATACACCGAAACATCCGACTGTATTGTGGCAAGTCCAATGGCTGCCCTGTCTGCAATTACCATCTTCTTAAAATATCCCCACAGAATTCTCTCAAAACCATATTGTATATTAATCCATGAGAAAGCATGGCTTTCAAGCAGACTTTTCTTCAGATCATTCCACCTGCTTATAGGTCCCTGTACCAGCTGTGGGAAAAAGGACACAAACAATGCATATCTGAATGGATTCTTCTCTGCATCTGCAACACCGCGATACACATCAATCATGTATCCAGTAGACTGGAATGTATAAAATGATATTCCCATCGGAAGTACAAAATCAACCGTATTAAATGTTGTAAATGTGACTATAAACATATTGGTGTATTTAAGTACAGCAAGTATTCCAAAATTAATAAACAGAACAATAGTAAGAAACATTTTCTGTTTTCTTAAAGAAATGTTCTTAAGCTTTTTCTTTTCATCTCTGGATATATCACCTTTATGTTCTTCTATGAAGCGTACAGACCTGTCTTTCTCCCTGCATATAAGCCTTGCACCTGCATACGTCGTTATGATAGTTGTTACTATGAATATTATTCCGCTTAATCCGGCATACACATAGAATAACATATTCATACATAACAGTACTATCCACTGAATACGTTTAGGCGCAACATAATATAAAATAAGTGCAATCAGAACAAATAAAATAAACTGATAAGATGTAAATAACATTTATCTTACTCCTCCCTAATATGAAAACTCTTCTGAAGGAGTTGCCGGATACGCAGACATATCTCTTCTATATATTGAATTTCCTCTGTTAATATAATCCTGCACCTGTGAATCTGTCAGCATAAAGCATTCAAATCCATCATACATTCTAGTTGAATCAAAATGATACCAGCCTGTTCCAAGATTACATAAAAGCCAGCTATGATCTCCAGACCTTGCACCCTGATTATCAACCCATATACACTCTGCCCCTATTCCATCCAGGAGTGCTCTGTCAACAGAAGCATATGTGAAACAGTCACCAGCCACATATCCATTCTTCTTAATCTCTTTTAATGCCTCAAATGCTTCATCCTGCCATTCTGAACTATTCGTATAACTGTTCCCTGTATATCCAATCTTAGCATGTGCATACTTATATATTGCCCTTGCTTTCTGACCTTTAGACATAGAACTGTCTGTAATATCCTGAAGAACTGCAGCTACAACCTCATCAAGAGTTGAATAACTGCTGTTTACTTTAACTTCCTGCGTCTCCTCTTCAATAAAAGTAAATGTTGCTTCTTCTATAGTCTCATTACCATCTGAATCTACTGCTTTATAATAAACAATATAACTTCCCGGCTGTGAAGTATTAACCTGTGATTTATCAACCTCAACATCAATCTCCTGCCCTGAAAAATCTGTTGCATACACATCTGTCATATATGAAACTTTACTGCCTATATAATATGTCTTATCTGATATACCATGAATTACCGGTGGCTCAACATGAATATCTGACGGCTGGTCATTAACATCTGACTCACTGCCCTCTTCTGACTGATTATTCCCTTCTGACTGGACAGCTTCTGTCTTAATACTTCCTTCGGAAATATTATTCTTGTTGTTACATCCTGTCACTGCTGCAGATAACATAACTGTAACACTTATCAATCCATATACAAGAACTCTTCTTACAAAATATCTGTATTTAATCATTGTTCACATGCACTTGTATAATTCAAATGCCATTCTCCTTCAATTCAAATAATAGAATTATAACTCACAACAGTTTATATAGTCAACCTGTAAAACCGGCTCTTACTATAAAAATGCTGATACCAGATATAGTTTCCCATATCTGATACCAGCATATACATTTTACATTTAGATTCTTAATTAATCAGTATTATTCTGTTTTACCATCAGTTTCAGGTTCTTTAGCTGCTGCACTCATCTCTTCTGGAAGACCTGTGAAATTAACGTTCTTAGTAGTCTTGGCATCATATGTATTAGCCTTCATGACTTCTGTCAGGTCAAAACCTGTAGTTTCCTTGATACTCTCAATTGTCTTAGCAAGAACTGACGGTACATTACCACTGAAAGTTCCTACTCCGTTCTCCCCTGAACCTCCATCAATAATAGTAACCTTATCAATGCTTTCAAGAAGCTTTGCAATTGCTTCTGCCATCTGTGGAAGGACTTTAATAATCATCTCTGTCATAGCAGCTTTACCATACTTAGCCATTGCCTCTGCTTTCTTTTCCATAGCCTCAGCCTCAGCAAGACCTCTTGCTTTAATGCTTTCTGCATCTGCAAGACCTTTTGCCTTAATGCTTTCCGCTTCAGCAATTCCCTGTGCCTTAACAGCCTCTGCTTCCTGCTCTTTAGCAAATCTGTCTGCTTCTGCCTGTGCTTTCTTAGCCTCTGCCTGTTTCTGAATTTCAAACTGCTTTGCTTCTGCTTCCTTCTGTCTCTGGTAAAGTTGTGCATCAGCCTTCTGCTGTGTTGCGTATTTCTCTGCTTCTGCCTGTTTACGGATATCTGCATCAAGTGTTTTTTCCTTAACAGCAATCTCTTTCTCTCTTAACTCAATCTCTTTCTCCTGCTTTGCAATATTAGCATCAGCAGTTGTAATTTCGATTGTTTTTCTCTGTTCCTGCTGCTGGATTTCGTATGCAGCATCAGCCTCAGCTTTCTTAACATCTGCTGCTCTCTTTAATTCTTGTTTCTTAATCTCAAGTTCGTTATTTCTTTCTGCAATAGCAGTCTCAGCTTCGATTCTTGCATCATTTGCCTGCTTTGTTGCATTAGCTTTGGCAACTGCGATATCCCTTTCTGATTCTGCTCTTGATATCTGTGCTGATTTACTGATGCTTACCACCCTGTCAATACCAAGGTTCTCAATAACATTCCCCTCATCAGTAACATTCTGGACATTAAAGCTTACTATTTCAAGACCCATTCTTGCCATATCAGGAGCAGCATTCTCCTGTACCTTCTCAGCAAACATCTTTCTGTCCTGAACAATATCTTCCAGCCTCATCTGTCCTATAATCTCACGAACATTACCCTCTAATACATCTCCTACTGAGTTTCTGATATAATCTTCGTTCTTGTTAAGGAAGTTGCTTGCTGCTTTCTCAAGCATTTCCTTAGAAGAACCAACCTTAATCTTTACAGCAGAATCAATGTTGACATTGATATATTCGTTAGTCGGAACTGATTCCTTAGTCTTAACATCAACAGAAATCATCTTAAGTTCAAGTTTATCAACTCTCTGTAAGAATGGAATTCTTAACGCTGACTTACCAATAACAAACTTAGGATTCTTTCTTAAACCAGAAACAATCAATGCCCTGTCTGTTGGTGCTTTAATATAACTTGCAAGAATAAACACAACAAATAAAATCACAACTACCCCAATAATAATTGCCAATTCCATATTATATACCCTCATCTTTCTAATTACTCATTAGTTAATAACTGCCATTAAAACCCAAGTCTTGCACTACCAGAAGAACTCTTTCCATTAAACAATTCATTATATAGCTTATCACTGAACACATTAGATAAAACATTTAAATTCTTCATAAGCTCATATGCCAGTGTTGTGCTCTGGGTCTCTGTAAGATTAGCAAGATTGTAAGCACCTGAATAATCTGATGCAGAATATTTTAACTTGCTGAATTCTTTCTGTGTTGCTTCACCTGAAAGCTTCATATCTATATTGCTGTCATCAATATTGCTGTTCACATAAAGATTATCAATCTTAACTGTTGTTCCTGATGAACTAAGTTCTGCTCCTGCTTTGATATACTCTTTATTCTGAGTCATCTCTAATGCCAGTGCAGCCTTATCATCCTGTGTCTTTACTGTATACTTCATATTAATATCATCAACATCAGCTTCGATAACAACATATTCAAATGGATTGTCATTACCAAGAAATGAGATTGCAACAAATCCTTTTTCGCTTGTATTATAATCTGCTGCATCAATTGCAAGTCTTACAATCTCATCATTCTTATTAATATACATTGACAATGTAACTGGCTGCATATCACTTAATGAACTCTCAATACTGCTCTTGATAGTTGTCTGTGAAACGCCTGCCATTGTAAGAATTGTCATATAAGAAGAAAGATCTTTACTTGCATATAATTCATCAATAACTGTTTCGCATGCCTTAATAACAGTCTCCTTAGTTATTGTAATGCTATACTCAGAAACCTTGATATCTCCGTTATCCGAATTATATGTAAATTTATCACCCTTCTTGTATTCACATTCTTCTGCAAATGTGTTAATCCCCTTAACTACACATTTAACTGCTGCATTAACAGGTTCTCTGTATAATTCAATATTGCTTGTATCTATTGCTGAGAAATACTTTGAAATACTACCCAAACTTCCATAAGAAAATCCCGAATCAATTTCATCCTCAAGCTGTGCCATTGAGATTACGAATGACTCTGAGAATAACTCAGGCACTTTGAAATACATATTATTGCCATCTGAATAAAATGTAACTGTAAGTGCTGTAGCTGATCCATTCTGTAGCTTAATCTCTCCTGCCATCTTCTCTGTTGAAGCATCCATCTGAATATCATATGTAACTGTATCCGCCTTGATATAATCTGAATACTTCTCGCCATCAATTGTTGCAGTATCAAGCTTTAATGTACCTGTTATCTGATTCTTGTCTGATACAGATGTAAGTGACATATTATCCAATGCACTGCTTGCTGTATCCTCAAGACCTGTTCCAAGCTTCTTGATAGCTGCTATTGCGTGCTTATCTGGTGATAACACATTAGGAAGTACTACAAATCCGAGTACTGCTGCCGCTGCCACAATAACTGCTATTATAGCAACTACTATTGGCCACTTCTTCTTTTTCTTCTTAGGCTGTGGCTGCATAGGAGGTGCTTGCTGATATCTTGGTACATCTGCATTCACTGGTGGAACTGTGCCTGACTGTGGCTGTGTTCCGAACTGTGGCTGTACTGTCTCATTAAACTGTGGCTGTGTTCCGAACTGTGGCTGTGCAACTGGCTCACTCTGTACCATCTGTGCAACTGGTTCGTTCTGTACAGGTGTTTCCTGTACTGGCTGTGGATTTAAAGGATTTCCACACTTTGGACAAAATTTTGCTGTCCCTGCATTATATCCGCATTTTGTGCAAAACATAACATTTCTCCCCTCTCTTGTTTTTTAATTATAGTATCAAATAAAATGTATATTTTCAATGAAGAAAATATGTCAGAAACTTTTCTATCATATCCGTTTCTGCACGATTCAAAGCATAATTTACATTTTACAGTACTTTTTAAATTCGTAGCATAAATCAAAGTATGTGTGTTCCTCACTCATCTGTGTAACTTTCCATTCTGGCATCTTATCCATATTAGGAAAATGTGCATCTGCATCATACTTATAATCAACACTCGTTATGTGTGCCACATCGCAATATGGAAGAAACTGTTCAAATACAGATTCTCCACCGATTACATATATATCCTCTGACTTATATGATGCAACCTTTTCAAGTGCCTCTTCTACTGAATGTACTACAACAACTCCATCCTTCTTATATGACAAATCACTAGTAAGCACTACATTATATCTGTCTATAAGAGCTGTTCTGTCCGTAATCTGCTCATATGTCTTTCTTCCCATTATTGCAGCTTTTCCAGCTGTTTCCATTCGGAAAAGCTTAATATCTTCCGGAATATTAACAAGAAGATGTCCCTGTTTTCCTATTGCCCAGTTCTTATCTACTGTTGCTATCAGATTCATAATTACAACTTCCCTTCTATCTCCTTAGGAACATAGGCAAGCACCTTGATTCCATCTTCTGTGTACTCTTCACTTTCAAGCTGTCCAAACTGTCTTATAAGCTGTATCTTGCCTGCTTCACTGTAAGGAAATACTCTTTCAATTCTTATTCTGCTCTTAAGAATAATTTCCTGTATGCACTCTTTAAATGCTTCAAGACCATTGCCTCTTATGGCAGATATATTGTATGTGTAGTCTGCGTGTAAATCTTTAGCTGCCGGTTTCTCCGGTAAAACATCACATTTATTAAATAATGTAATAATAGGCTTTCCTTCAACACCTAACTGCTTTAGTGTTGCATATACTGTTGACATCTGCTGTTCATAGTCCGGGTTGGATACATCAACAACATGCACTATAATGTCTGCATACTTTGCCTCTTCAAGAGTACTTTTGAATGCTTCAATAAGATTATGTGGAAGCTTTCTTATAAATCCGACGGTATCTGTAAGCAGAACTTTTTCACCATTAGGAAGTTCCATACTTCTTGTTGTAGGGTCAAGTGTTGCAAAAAGCTTGTCCTCCGACAACACACCTGCATCAGTAAGCTTGTTAAGAAGCGTTGATTTGCCGGCATTGGTATATCCAACTATAGCCGCAACAGGTGTTGAGGTCTTAGCTCTTTTGCTTCTCTGGACATCTCTGTGCTCCTTCATATCCTTAAGGTCTGCTGAGAGCTTTGATATTCTGTCCCTTATAAGTCGTCTGTCTGTCTCAATCTTTTTCTCTCCGGGACCTCTTGTTCCTATTCCGCCACCAAGTCTTGACATTGATGTTCCAAAACCCGCAAGTCTTATTGAACGGTACTTTAACTGTGCCATCTCAACCTGAATCTTACCTTCACTCGATGTAGCCCTTGCCGCAAATATGTCAAGAATAACCATTGTTCTGTCCATAACTTTAACACCAAGTTCATCCTCAAGATTCTTAAACTGGGCAGGGCTTAATTCGTCATCACATATAATTCCCGTAGCATCAAGCTCATCAATCATAAGTCTTAATTCTTCAATCTTACCCTTGCCAATATATGTTGCAGGGTGAAAGTTATCTCTTGTCTGAATCATCCTTCCCACGGTCTGTGCACCTGCTGTCTTGGCAAGCTCTCCAAGCTCATCAAGAGAGCGCTCTGTGTCGTCATCTGTGTCAAATGCTACTCCAACCAGAATAACTCTCTCAATAATCTCATCTGTTTCATAAACTGTCATATATATATTTCCTTTTATTTTTTATTTCTTTCTGATAAATAATCACTAAGATAGTCTGTTACTTCCTTCTCAGTTGCCATTGACATAACCTTATCTGTTACAAGTCCGGCTTCTTTAAGTGACCAGTCTGCAATTGTCTTTCTTGTCTCTAATACCTTTCCTGTTGATACAGAGAATTCATCCAGACCAAATGATAACAATATCGGTGCCATTAAAGCATTTGCAGCTGCCTCACCACACATTCCGGCTTCAATACCTGCATTATGAGCACATTCTATTATCCTTCTTATAAGTCTTAACACTGCCGGATTGAATGCAGAATACAGATATGCTACATTTTCATTACATCTGTCTACTGCAATTGTATACTGTGTAAGATCATTAGTACCAATTGAAAAGAAATCAACCTCCTGTGCTATAGCATCTGCCATAATAGCTGCTGCCGGAGTCTCAATCATAACGCCTGTCTGGATATTCTTGTCATAACTAATTCCATTATGGTCAAGGTCGCTGCATATTTTCTTAATCATATCTTTAACCTGTCTCACTTCATTAACTGACGTAATCATAGGTATCATAATTCTTATAGAGCCATATGCACTGGCTCTTAATATCGCACGGAGTTGTGTTGTGAATATATCAACTCTGTCAAGGCAGAATCTTATTGCACGGTATCCTAAAAAAGGATTGGTTTCTTTCGTAAGTCCCATGTACGGAATATCCTTATCTCCACCAATATCAAGTGTTCTTATTGTAAGCGGCATACCTTTTGTCAGCACTGCCGCCTTCTTATATTCCTCAAACTGTTCTTCCTCTGTCGGCAGCGCATTCTTATTAAGAAAAAGAAACTCAGTCCTGAAAAGTCCCACACCTTCAGCTCCAGCCTTAACAGCCTTAGCTGCTTCATCAGCTCCACCAATATTGGCAGCAAGCATAACCTTTTTCCCATCAGCTGTCTCTGTGCTTTTATTAATAAATGTCTTCAATTCCTCAATGTGTTCTTCATATTTCTTCTTTTTCTTTTCATATATAGAAAATGTACGCTGTGTTGGATTAATAAAAACTTCTCCATAAGCTCCGTCTATTATTATAGAATCTCCATTTTTTACTTTCTGAAGTATTCCCTTCACACTAAGTACTGCCGGAATCTCAAGTGCTCTTGCAAGAATTGAAGCATGTGCCGTATCGCCGCCTTTTTCTGCAACAATACCTGCAACATGTGCTATGTCCATGGAAGCTGTCATAGATGGCTTAATCTCATCTGCAACAATAACAGTATTATCTGGAAGATTAGTAAGGTCAAACGCTTTCGTTCCCTGCAATGTCTGTATCATTCTTTCTCTCATATCCTGAATATCAGTAACACGTTGCTGCATATCAGGATTATCCATTGAAGAAAACAATTGAATCAGCTTATTACACACATCATCAAAAGCTGCTTCTGCACATATATGACTATTATCAATTGCAGCAACGACTTCATTCTCTGTTGTTATATCTCTTGCAAGATATATCTGATTCTTAAGCACCAGTGCATCCTTGTCAGACTCACCAAGTTTTTTCTCCAGTTCAGATAATAATTCTTCCGTCTGCTCTATAAATGTTTTTCTGGCCTCGAAGAATCTTTTCTTCTCTTCTTCTGCGTTATAATGCGTTCCCCTGTTTACAACAGCACTGGCATTATAAACAATAAGAACATGTCCTATGCCAATTCCTCTTGAAGTTCCTATTCCTCTTTCCATACATATGCCCCCATTCTACTGATTAAACACATACCTTATCATGTTAACAATAGTTTCTGATGTATCTCTTGAATATATTGTTTCCCTTGCAAGAACCGGATTATCTGTGATAACGCCGTCAACGCCTTTATTAGTCAGGTTCTTGATAGAATCTTTATTATTAACCGTCCACGCATACACTTGTTTACCTGAATTATGAATTGCATCAATAGTTCTCTTTGATAAAAATGCTGCATTAACACTAAAGAAATCTATATTCTTCATATCATAATAATCGCCATACGCCGCTGATAATATATATCCAACTCTAATATTTTCATCACATGATTTTGCTGCCAATAAAGCTGAACTGCTAAATGATGTTATTACGCAATCATTCTCCATATTATATTTTTCAATAAGAGCAACCGTTTTCCTTGCAAGTTCTTCTCCATTATCAGCAGGCTTTAATTCTATATTAAGCTTTATCTTTCCCTGTGCAAGTTCTAGTACTTCTCTAAGTCCTGGCACTTTCTCACCTTTATATTCATCTGAATACCATGAACCTGCATCCAGCCTTCTAACCTCTTTATATGTCATATTTACAATATTTTCATCCACACCTGTTGTACGATAAGCATTAGAATCATGCATCACTATGACTTCTCCATCACTTGTAAGCTGTACATCAAGTTCAATATAATCTGCCATATCATCTATAGCTTTCTGGAATGCGGCCATCGTATTCTCAGGTGTCTCTGTTGAAGCCCCCCTGTGAGCCATAACCTTAGTCTCATGAAAGATAGCTACATTTTCAAATGGATTATTGTTAAATGTCATTATTAGATAAAATGCATCTGCAACAACAGCAGCAGTTAAAACAATACTATATATTATCTTTCTTCTTTTTGCAGGACCTTCCTGTATATCTGTGAACTCAAATGTAATATCGTCTACATCAGTATATTTGTAATACATATGTGAAATAGCCGAAAAAGACAGTGGTATTGCTACACATACAAGAATACATTTTATAATTAGTCTTTCTGTCCTTAATGCAGACAGAAATATAGCATTTCCAAGATATGCCATATTAAGAATCTTAACACCTGCAACAAGAAATACTGATATAAGCACATAAGTTATTCCAATAATTGCAAGCATAACCAGATTATACACAACAAGTGCTGATATTGTTCCCATTGGATGCTTCTTAACCATACGGGCACTTTTCTTATATGCTTCCCTAAATCCCAGTCCTTCCATCATGCATATATTCATTGCATATATTCCAGGAATTACAATTGCGTATATAATGACAAACATAAATATAACTTCAGCCTTAATATACCAGTGATTCCTAATGATATACATTTTAATTAAGTTAGTATTAGTCTCACTGTATAAGACATTAAACCATACAGTTACATTGGAAGCCAGAATTGATATGAAGTAAAATATACTCAGACCTACATGCCTTGGCTTAAAAACATTTTTAAAAACCTTATAAGAATTATAAAATATATCAACAACAGATGCATTACATGATGTTCTCTTTGTCTCGAAACAGACTGAAAGATATGTCATCTCATAAGTGCAATAGAATACAAATATACCCACAGCAAGAAAAATTGCAAATATGACTACAGGGTGAGTCATTGCTCTCTGAATATATTCATTAGTAAGATAGTTCACTCCTGCTATCTTCATAAGAAAATTAATTGCAAATAAAACAATAGGGAATATAACAGCAAAAGCAACAAGCTTGTATGCCAGTTCAAATGTCCATACATGCCTGCTGCTGTCAATTAAAAGACTAAAATTGTTTCGTAACTTTTTAAAAATCATATAATTATCCCCGAATCAATTGTCAATAAGATGCTGATTATCTGTGAAACATCTTAATAAACTTTCTCATCTCCGCTCTGATATCCATATTCTGCATATTAAGACTTTCCGAAAAACTCTGCATAAAATCCGCAGTATATGAAAAGACAAGAATCATTGCCATAACACTGGCAATCCTGCAATCGATTGAGAATACAAAACGCTCCACAAATTTATTCAAAAATCCGAATATAAATACGGCAACAAACCCCCAGGCAAGTGTTGACTGTAAGCATATGATGCCTTTGTAATTAAACTTAAGATGATCATAATTCCACCACACTTCACCAAACAGTTTTAACATAACCTGTGCTGTAAGGTACTCAAATGCTGTAGCACATATACATCCAAAAATATATAGTGCAATATAATTATGCTCTATTGGCTTAAAAATATTAAAAGCAATCAGTGTCCCGAAACCATATATTACACAGAACGGCAGCTTGGCAAAGCCCCTGTTTTCCCAGTAACCAAGCTGCTTTCTGATAACCACACATTCCATACACCATCCAAGAAAGCTGTATATAAAAAACCATATAACAAGCTGGCTTATATTCATACTTCTAAATGTTATACCCATTATATGTGACATAATGTACCCTCCATCATTAAATGGAAAATTCTCCCCTTAATTAAAGGAGCTCCTCAAGAGTCTTTCTTATTGCACTGATGAAATCCTGTGTATTAAGTGTTACAGGATTCTCCATTGTTGTAATAAGAGCAAGATCCTTTGTCATCTTTCCATCTTCAATAGTCTTAATGCATGCACGCTCAAGAGTATCAGCAAATTTTCCAAGCTCAGGAATATTATCCAGCTCTCCTCTTTTTCTTAAAGCGCCTGTCCATGCAAATATAGTAGCAATAGGGTTAGTAGATGTTTCTTCACCCTTAAGATGCTTATAATAATGTCTCTGTACTGTTCCGTGTGCAGCCTCATACTCATAGTATCCATTAGGTGATACAAGAACAGAAGTCATCATTGAAAGTGAACCAAATGCTGTGGCTACCATATCACTCATAACATCTCCATCATAGTTCTTGCAAGCCCAGATATATCCACCCTCTGAACGGATAACTCTTGCTACTGCATCATCTATAAGAGTATAGAAGTATGTTATGCCAGCTTCTTCAAACTTATCCTTATACTCAGCATCAAATATCTCCTGGAATATGTCCTTAAATGTATGGTCATACTTTTTAGAAATTGTATCCTTAGTTGCAAACCAGAGATCCTGCTTTGTCTCAAGCGCAAAATTAAAGCAGCTTCTTGCAAAGCTCTCGATAGAATCGTTGAGATTATGCATTCCCTGAAGAACTCCTGCGCCCTTAAAGTTATGAATAAGCTCTCTTGTCTCTTCACCAGCCTCGTTAGTAAATACAAGCTCTGCCTTACCAGCCTCAGAAACCTTCATCTCAGATGCCTTATACACATCACCATACGCATGTCTTGCAATTGTGATAGGCTTCTTCCATGTCTTAACATATGGCTCAATACCCTTAACGATAATAGGAGCTCTGAATACTGTACCATCAAGCATGGCTCTTATTGTTCCATTAGGGCTCTTATACATCTCTTTAAGGTTATATTCTGTCATTCTTGCTGCATTAGGCGTAATTGTTGCACACTTTACTGCAACACCATACTTCTTAGTAGCTTCTGCTGAATCTATAGTCACCTGATCATTAGTCTCATTTCTATGTACAAGACCTAAATCATAGTATTCTGTGTTAAGGTCAATAAAAGGAGTGAGCAGCTCGTCCTTGATAAGCTTCCACAATACTCTTGTCATCTCATCTCCGTCCATCTCTACAAGTGGAGTTGTCATCTTAATTTTGTCCATAATATAAAGAACCTCTCTTTCTTTTTCTTACCTGATTAATTATTATAATTTATTTCAAATATTTTGTAAACAGAAACTGACTTGTATTAGCATGATTACTTTGTTATAATTCATAAGTAATTTTTACACACTACATTTAACAATGCACAGATTGTGCAGTCATAATTATGGAGGTACAGATACATGTGTGGATTCGCAGGTTTTACTGGATACTTGGCTGATGGTGATGCTGTTCTTGAACGCATGATGAACAAAATTATTCACAGAGGCCCTGACAGTGCTGGTAAATACATTGATGATAAAGCATACATGGGCTTTAGAAGACTTTCTATCATTGACCTTGATAACGGAAGCCAGCCTATGTTTAACGAAAATAAGAAGATAGTAATAACATTTAACGGTGAGATATATAACTATCAGGATTTAAGAAAAGACCTTATTGAGAAAGGTCATGTATTTGCTAACAATTCAGATACTGAAGTTCTCATTCACTCATACGAGGAGTATGGCAAGGACATGCTTAACAAGCTTCGTGGAATGTTTGCATTCGTAATCTGGGACAGTGAAAAAGAAACTCTTTTCGGAGCAAGAGACTTCTTCGGAATCAAGCCTTTCTACTACACAGTTGCAGACGGCAACATGATATATGGTTCAGAGATTAAAAGTATCTTAGAGCATCCTGCTTATAAGAAAGAGGTTAATCCTGTTGCACTTGAGAATTATCTCACATTCCAGTACTCAGTACTTGATGAAACATTTTTCAAAGGAATATTCAAGTTGATGCCTGGTCACTGCTTTACATTCCACAAAGGCGAGCTTAACATTGAAAGATACTGGGAGCCAACATTTGATGCTGATGAGAGCAAGTCTTTAGATGAATTAGTTGATGAAATCGACGATGTTATGCATGATTCAGTTGAACACCATAAGATCAGTGATGTTGAGGTTGGTTCATTTCTCTCAAGCGGTGTTGATTCAAGCTATGTTGCTGCTACATTTAACGGTGACAAAACATTTACTGTTGGATTTGATTATGAAAAATACAACGAGATTGACTATGCCAAAGCTTTATCTGACAAGATTAAGATTGACAATTATTCAAAGCTTGTTTCAAGTGAAGAATACTGGGCTGCAATTCCTAAAATCCAGTATCATATGGACGAGCCTTTAGCTGACCCTGCTGCCATTGCACTTTACTTTGTAAGCCAGACAGCAGCCAAGCATGTAAAGGTTGCCATGTCAGGTGAAGGTGCTGACGAGTTCTTCGGTGGATATAACATTTACAGAGAACCACTTGACCTTGCAGAATTTCAGAAGCTCCCTAAGGGCTTAAGAAAAGGACTTGCCAATATTGCCAACGCTATCCCATTCAAATTCAAGGGAAAAAGCTTCTTGAACAGAGCAAGCAAGACAGTTGAAGAAAGATTCATAGGTAATGCTTTCATGTTCAATGAAAAAGAGCGTGCCAGGATATTAAAGAATCCTACCGGCAAGTATGACCATAAGGAACTTACAAAGCCTTTCTATGATAAGGTTGCTGATAAGGATGATGTTACTAAGATGCAATATATTGATATCAATTTCTGGCTGATAGGCGATATCTTACTTAAGGCTGACAAGATGAGTATGGCTCATTCTCTTGAGGTAAGAGTTCCTTTCCTTGATAAGGAAGTATTCAATGTTGCCCGTACTATTCCAACTAAGTACAAGGTTAACAAGAGTAATACCAAGTATGCCATGAGACAGGCTGCCCATAGACATCTTCCAGACATGGTTGCTGAGAAGAAGAAACTTGGATTCCCTGTTCCTATCAGAATCTGGCTCAAGGATGAGAAGTACTACAATATGATTAAAAAGGCTTTCACAAGTGAAGCTGCTGAAAAGTATTTTAACACTGATGAGATTGTTAAATATCTTGATGACCACAAAGAAGGTAAGGCCGATAATTCACGTAAGATATGGACAATTTACATGTTCCTTGTATGGTATGAAGATTTCTTCGGCAACGGAGTTAAAGAAGCTGCTTAATATTTAAATTTGTATTTGCAAATAAGGCACGGACATGAATGTCCGTGCCTTATTTGATATTATGAGTAAAATATTACGCTGTAATTGTTGTTCCTGTCTTTCCAGCAAGACCTTCCTTAGCCTTCTCAAGATTAGCAATAACAGCCTTTCTTTCCTTATCTGCTGTTACGAATCTAATAGATGCGTCAACCTTAGGGAAAGTTGTAACTGCTGGGAAGTGACCATCCTTAATATACTGGTGAAGATCTGTTGCAGAAACTGTATCAAATACCTTCTCCTCTGGTGTTCCCTTTCCTATAGTAAGCTTATCATATGCTGTAAGGAAAAGTAATGTTCCCGCTCCAACAAGCTCTGCTAACTTGGCAGCTGTATAATCCTTTTCAATAATAGCACTTGCACCCTTAAGATGTGAACCTTGCTGTAATACAGGAATTCCACCACCGCCCGCTGCAATAACAACCTGATCTGCATCAAGTAATGCCTTGACAGCATCAATCTCATATATATCAATAGGCATAGGTGAAGCAATTATTCTTCTGAACTTACCTGGCTCTTCTTCAACTACATAATTTCCCTTCTCTTCTTCAGCATCAGCTTCTTCTTTAGACATATATCTACCAATAACCTTAGATGGTTCACTGAAAGCAATGTCAAAAGGATCAACTCTTACCTGAGTAATAATAGTTGAAACTGTCTTATATATTCCTCTGTTAATAAGCTCTTCTCTTATGGCATTCTGAAGATCATATCCAATATAACCTTCACTCATGGCTCCGCATACAGACATAGGAGCAACTGTTCTGTCATCAGGCTCAAGTCTTGCAAACTCAGTCATTGCTGTCTGAATCATACCCACCTGTGGTCCATTACTGTGCGTAATAACAACCTGATACTTAGCTTCTACAAGATCAGCTATTGCCACTGCTGCTTTCTTAACATTCTGCTGCTGCTCTGGAAATGTTTCTCCAAATGCATTTCTTCCTAAGGCAACTACAATTCTCTTATTATCCATAACATAAACCTCTCATACACGATTATTATTGATGTAAATATTATATTCCATGAACCGCCAAAAAGCAAATTATTTCAACATGTATATAGCCATTATGGCATTATAGAATTAGCACCATCAACAATCACACTCTGTCCTGAGAAATAACATGAATCCGGACCTGCTAAAAATGCAATGACAGGAGCAATATCTATCTCTGGATCACCAAAACGCTTCATAGGATTAAGGTTAACCTGCTTCGCATATTCCTCTGGAAATTTCTCAGCCCATGCCTTAGCTGCTGGTGATTCCGCTCCTGGAAGAACGATATTGACACATATACCATACTGTCCCCATTCCTTAGCTGCAATCTTAGTCATACCTCTTAATGCTTCCTTGTTAGAACCATAAGCTAACTGTCCTGCAATACCAAACATACCTGTTGCAGAAGCGAAGTTAATAATTCTTCCTTCATGCTGTTCCTTCATATAAGGGAATGCAGCCTGCATATAGTTAAGAGATCCGATTACACCACTCTGCCATGCCTTAAGCATATTATCATAAGAAGTTTCTTCAACTGGAGCAGAAGGAACAATAGCCTGTGCATTATTAACTACAACATCAACTGTTCCATACTTTTCTGCAGCAGCCTTAACAACCTCTTCAACTCTTGCTCTGTCTGCTGAATCACATGTCATGGCGAAGCCTTCTCCTCCTAATTCCTTAATTTCTGCAATTGTCTGCTCAATTGGCTCTGCTCTACGTCCCGTTGCAATAACCTTAACCCCTCTTTTTGCAAGACAAAGAGCAATTCCTTTACCTATTCCCTGACCTGCTCCTGTTACAATAGCAACTTTTTCCTTTAACTGTTTCATTAAAGTACCTCCATAATTTTTATATTTAAATTATATCAATTTTTTATAAAAAAGCAAATGAATAATTAGTCACATCTAATCCCTGTAATATAACCGCACTAAACCATCTAATCTGAATATACTAAAATATAAATTATGTTCTGAAAATAATTATTATGAATAAATTAATCACTGTTGCTGTAATAGATTCAGGAATATATCCTCATATAGATTTCAAAAACCGTATAGTAGCTTTCAAGGACTTTGTCAATGGCAGAAAAAATGCTTATGACGACTGTGGACATGGCACCCATGTAAGTGGAATTATCGCAGGCAGCGGTTATGCAAGCCACGGCAGAATAAGAGGCATCTGTCCTTCTGCCTGCCTTGCCGGAATCAAGGTATTAGACAGACTTGGCAATGGCAGGATTGAAAATGTTTTAGATGCTGCTGGCTGGATAATCTCCCATCAAAAGGATTTGAATATAAGAGTTGTCAATATATCCTTCGGTGCAACCACATTTGGCGAGAAGGAAAATCTCATTGCTCTTGAAAAAGCAATTGAAAAGCTTTGGGACAATAATATAATTGTTGTTGCAGCCGCTGGAAATGAAGGACCTAGACGACAGACTGTTGCAATCCCCGGAACCTGCAAGAAAATTATCACAGTCGGTTCCCCGGATGGCAAAGATTTCTATTCAGGAAGAGGTCCAACCAGTGAATGTATAGTAAAACCAGAGCTTATTGTAAATGGTTCATATATCAGGTCGTGCAATAATTCCGTTAGCGGATATTCTGTAAAAAGTGGAACTTCCATGTCTGCCCCGGTTGTTTCAGGTGCAATTGCAGATGTTCTGATAAAAAAAGACATGTCTCCTAAAGAGATAAAGAAAAGGCTCCATTCCTGCTGTACTAAAAAAGCCCTGCCAGATAATCTGCAGGGCTGGGGATTATTAAATCTTTCCGAATTCATGAATATATGAACTATTTTGTGTTGACTGCCATAAGAATATCAATCATAAAATACTGTATAAGAATAAGTACAAGTGCAAGCACTACGATAACAACAAGCGGAATCCACTTATGCTTCTTTAATCCCTGTCCTTTCTGATTCTGTTTTTTAAAATTACGACTGTCTACCATCAGACTGTACCTCCAATCCATTCCTTAATATTATTGTCAAGCCAGCTTACCCATTCTTCAAAGCCTTCGCCAGTCTTAGCTGATACGAAAAATACCTTTGCCAATGGATTTCTTTCGTGAATTCTTTCAACAACTGCTTTGTCATCAAAATTAAAATACTCTTTAGTATCTATTTTATTGATAAGAACTACATGACACACCTCGAACATAAGAGGATACTTAAGTGGCTTATCATCGCCCTCAGGATACGAAAGAATAACAACATTGCATGATGCACCTGTATCTGTCTCAGCCGGACATACAAGATTACCGACATTCTCCATAACAAGAAGGTCAAGCCCGTCTGTGTCAAATTCGTCAAGTGCCTGCATAGTCATATGAGCGTCCATCGCACATTCTCCGCCTGTATGCACCTGAATTGAAGTAACCCCTGCTGCCGCCATCTTCTCAGCATCAACAGAAGAATCAATATCTGCTTCCATTACACCTATACGATATCTGTCTCCTAACATATTAGCTGTTCTTATCAGAGTCGTAGTCTTACCTGCTCCCGGACTTGACATAAGATTAACCATAAATGTTTTCTCTTCCTTAAGTCTTGCCCTTGTCTTAGCAGCTATCTCATCATTAACTGCATAAACACTCTGATGTACATCAATTACTCTTACATTACCCATTCTGGTTCTCTCCTAAATATTGTGCTGCATTGTCTTTTAGCCATTCGCACCATGCATCCATTCCTTCTCCTGTTCTTGCAGAAATAGGGAAAACTACTGCTTCCGGATTTCTCATTGCAATATTATTCTTAACCCTATCCATATCAAAATCAAATGCCGGCATGGAATCAATCTTATTAATAATCACAACCTGACACTTCTCAAACATAAGCGGATACTTAAGTGGTTTATCATCTCCTTCCGGAACTGAAAGAATTGCCACATTAAGACATGCACCTGTATCAAACTCAGCCGGACACACAAGATTACCAACATTCTCAAGGATAATAAAATCAAGTGCATTATCTGCTTCAGCTTCTAACGCAGTCATTCCCTGTCTTGACATATCAGCATCAAGATGACACATTCCTCCTGTGTGCAGCTGTACTGCTGACACTCCTGCCTTAGCAACAGTAAGTGCATCAACATCCGAATCAATGTCTGCTTCCATTACACCTATATTAAAATGTTTCCTAAGTCTTTCAATTGTACCAACAATAGTTGTAGTCTTACCCGAACCGGGACTTGACATGACATTCATATAGAATACATTTTTCTTCTTTAACTCTTCTCTTAATCTGTCAGCATCAACGTCATTGTCCTCTAAAATAGTTTTCTTAAGGTCAATTATCTTCATGCTTCTTTCATTATAACTATTATTCATAACAACTCCAATTAGTAATCCTTAGCCATCTGCACATAACCGAGTCTCTCAAATCCAGCCTTCTTGTATGCTTTCACTGCTCTTTCATTCTCTTCTTCAACCTCAAGTCTGAATCTTACAGCTTCTTTTCCATACATATTGTCAAGATGTTCAAAGAACTTACCTGCAATATTCTTTCCTCTGTAATCCGGCTTAATATATATGTCCTCAACCCACACACAATTACCGCCACATTCAGTAGAATAGCTGTGTGCAACCATTGAATAACCCATGATGACACCTGTGTTATTCTCGAACACAAAACACTCTATAAATGGATTATCTCCAAGACAATCTGCAATATCCCTTTTCATAACATCCTCTGAAGGGTCTGAAAGCAGTGCTGGTGAGGCATAAAACACCTTCATCATCTCAAGGACTTCTGAAGAATCCTCTTCTTTCATGCTTCTTATAATAATATTATCCATATGAATCATTCCTTTATTACATAATAATTAATGATATCATAGTATTTATTTATTGGCAAATTAAAAGACACGGACTGCCAAACTTACAGCCCGTGCCTTCACATTTTTCAAAGACTAATGTATCTGATAAAACTTACTTCTCAGTCAGCTCTTGAGGTTGATGGACGTATTACTGGTACATTAGATGAACACAAGAAATACTTTGATTATCTCAAAGCTGGTAATGGTGATAAAGCTTATAGCATCCTCATAGATCATCTTATGATGCCTCTTAATGTTGTTAAACCTGAAAAATAATTAAAAAGCTAATATATTATAGATTTCTTCCATATCTCAACAAGTTTACCCAATGAATATGCAGCATTTGCAGGACTTGTTGAGGGAAGAATATCTGGTTTAATTCCCAGATATTTCATCTGATATTTTTCATAATATTTCCCTGATGTTTTCCCATTACATATTACTTTTTCAATCTTAGAATTATCTATAATGCTTTTTAAATCTGTTGGCACAACATTCTTAATACTACTGTCACTAGAACCAATTATGTCACAGCTGTATATCGTATCCCACATTGCAATATTATGCTTTAACATAAATGCCTTCTTTTCTTCTATCGTCTGCGGAACTGCCTCTTCAAATACGCCACTAATCATTTTCCAGAATCTGTTCTGCGGATGTCCATAAAAAAACATCTGCTCTCTTGACTTAACTGATGGCAGACTTCCAAGTATCAGTATTCTTGATTCACTGTTATACAACGGTAGAAATGGGTGTACTATATGCTCATATTTAGATTCATTCATGATTATCTCCTCATCATTATTATTATATAGTTTTAGCAACTTTATAATTAATCTTTTTAAATGCAAAAAAGGACTCAAGCTGAAATTCAACTTAAATCCTTTAAATAGCAGGGGATGAGAGAATCGAACTGCATTGACTACTTCCTTATTCCGCTCTATTACTGGGTTTCTGGCTTTGTGCCTTGATTACTTTGATTACTTTGTAATCAAAGTCCTAATAATTGATAGCATTATTAACTTGCTCAATCTTAGTTCTATCAGTCTTATTACTGTAAATGTAATATTTTCTTGTTGTCTCAATGCTTGTATGCCCCATCATTTCTGTTATAACAGTGTCGCTCACGCAATTATCATACAACGCAACACTGTATGCCCGACGGACTTTGTGCGTGGAACGATAATTAATGTCCAGTGCCTTACATATCTTATGCAACTTTCTGTTAAATGCTTGTTCTTTTATACGCTCTCCCTTTTCTTCAAACATATAAATTCCAAAAGGATTTAATCTACGAATTGCCTTAACAGTATTTACAGCTTTATCTGGAATAATTATATCTCTTAATCCTGCGTCAGATTTAGGATAGTCGCTTACTATCTTAGCCCATTTCCCATTTTTATCTCTGACCTTAATTTCTGTTCTTTGTATAGAAATATAATGTTTAATAGTTCCATCTTTCAGTACAGTGTTGTGAATATCAGAAAACTTAAGTGATGATAACTCGCCAGCTCTCATTCCACACTCAAACATAAGTAATAATCCCAGGCTCCTTATATCATATCGTTGCCATAGATATTCTGTGATTCTTGGAATTTCGTCCTCGAAATACACTTGTTCCTCTTTCTTTTTCACATTTTTAGTAAAAGCTCTGCGTGATAAATCCAAGTCTCCCATAAATTGTGTGATACTTAGATTGGTATAACCCTTTTTCTTGGCATATTTAAAAATGCCATTAATAAGGATTCGCATATCAGAATATGCCTTATGTGTAAGTTTGCATTCGGCAATAACGGTCTTAATAAAGCATTCTAAGTCATCTTCTGTAATGTACTTGATTTTCTTATCTGCCATGTGATATGCTTCATTGGTGAAAAATCTGGCAAAGTTATCATTATACTTATCATATGATTGCTTCTTGATTTCGTGATATTCAAGTTTTTGGTCTACCCATTCCTTGAATACAGTCTTAACTAAAGGTTCATTAGCGAGTTTCTTGTAGTGTTCCACAATTCCATCTTCAAGAGACTCTTGCGTTGAACGCTTTAGCAGCTTTCTACCGCTTGATGTGCTTTCGTCTGGCAAGTATGTATACCACTTCTTATCCTTTCCTTGCCAGATTTCATTATTGTGTGCTTTTAAATATTTTTTCCTTTCGTTCATTTCAATTTGTTTTTGAACATCGTCACGAGAGATAATACCATTCTCCAGTACATAATTCAACAACTCTTTGTCTGTTAATTCCAATCACAGCACACCCTTTCAATTTTATTTTTAATGTTTCTTATTCTCCTTTCAAGAGTTCTTTGCGATACGCATAATCGTGCAACTATCTCTTTTTGTGTAAAATTCCGAGAAAGAAGTTTGAATATTCTCTCTTCTTCCTCGGTAAAATTGGCATTTTCAATTATTTTGTCAAGCTCCGGCTTAGTAAGTTTCGAAAACTTCATAAGCCATACTCCTTAATATTTAATTTTTATTTTTGTTTCTTCTTCTAACTGTTCAATAAGTTCTTTCGGATCTATAAGCCCTGCATTGAAATCTTCGTTGAATTTATCAATCTCATCAATAAGCCGTTCTAGTCGCTTGTTTCCAAATCCGAATTTATCGTGCAGCACCCATAGCAGAATTGTTAAGGCATTACCAAACATTTCTTTATTTTCTTTATTCTTCTGCCTGTTTAATTGAACTCTCATCATTTGTTCTTGAAATCTTCGTTGTTCCGACTTGCTCATTTAACATAGCCTCTCTTTTCTTTTTCTCCCGATATCTTTTACAGTATATGGCATTTTTACCGGTTTCAATCCTTTTAGCTTCTATTCTTTTTTGTGCAGCTTTGCCTTTTTCTGATTGCTTATACCTTTTTTGTGCAGCCTTGCCTTTTTTAGTCTGAAAATATTTCTTCTGGCTAATTTTATGTTCTTCTGACTGATTATATCGTCTGCGTCTAGCTTTGCCTTTTTCGCTCTGTTCATACATTCTGTCATATATAGCCTTTGCTCTTTGCTTAGGTTCTAATTGCTCTAATTTATTTCTAAAGGCAATTTCTTTATCTAGTTTATTTTGCTGAACTATATCCGGCTGTTCAAGCGTATTGTATAAACAATCATCTAAAGTACAGTTAAAGCAATCGGGATAAATACAATTTTTGAGTTTCATAATTTTTACCTCATGGCGTTTATTCTTTCTTGAATATCTTGAGGTGCTTCAATATACTCTTCTGCGTTTGTATTTTGACCAATAAGGGCATTTTCTTTAATTTGTAATGTATTTATATCTCTTTGGAATTTTTGCTCGATTTGAGCCTTATACGAATTCACATTCGTCTTTTCAATAAGTGATTTGATATTGTCTGGCATACGATTTATTTCATTCGCACGCTTAACAACTGTTTCATAGGTTCTTAGAAAATTTGATTGTATTACTGTTTCTATCGTCTGATAATCTGATGTCGCCCAGTTTTTAAGGTTATCTGGCATACCAACCGCCTGTTTTACAAGTGGCGGTAGTTTGTTAAATTCTTCAACTGCCCCATAAGTACCATTCCGTAACGCTTTACTAACTAACCCCCAAGCTGTCATTCCATCAAGTTCCTGTGGCTGTGATATTGCCTGTATCTTACCTATCAACTGTCCTATACTTGGAGCAAATCCGCTTATATCAGAGTTGATGTATGCTTTAAGTGCAACTGACACTTGTTCATAACTGTAATTATTCAGCATCATATTCCACACATCTACTGTTTCGGATAAGTTGTTAGGCTTGTAGTTAGGGTAGCAATCACACATAATGCGGATGATTTTAACTGTTTCTTCTCTTGTCATTGCCATCTCCTTTCAGTTGATTAGAAATAGTATCTAATTTGTCGCATATAATAGCACTATTAATCGCTATTGTTCTTAAAAGTGATTCAACCCTTCCGTTGTGCGGATAATCGTATCTGAAATTAATTCCATTAAGTGTATCATCTAATCTGCTCATTCTTACTGCCCCCCTTTTTTTACACATTATCCCAGTCAATAGCACCCTTATTGAAAATCTGATTGCCTTGCTTATTAGAATTATCTTCTTTCAGCTCAAACAGTCCTTGCCAGCAATGGTCTACTGATTGATTAAGAATTTCAATGGCTAAGTCATTATCTCCACCCGATAGCTTTTCGAGAGTATTCATAGCCCTATGCAATGCCTTGTCAGTACAGATAGGTTTTTTAATTCTCTTGCGCATTGTCACATACTCGTTAAATGCTTCATCAAGTAATTCATCATCTGGATAATAACTTTTCTTTTTGGATATTACGTTAGTAATATCTTTTTCTTTTATATTCTTATCTTCTTTAATTTCTTCTGTTCTTTCATTCTTACTTTCTTTTAATATAGAGTTTGTTAATAGAATGTTATCTGTTTGTTGATTGTTTGTTAAGTTGCTTGTTATTTGTTTGTTATCTTGCTTGTTATCCGTTTGATACAAATTGTAGTTAACCACAGTAAATATCGTGAATTTGTTTGTTGCTTTGCTTGTTATTTCGCCTGTTAATTGTAAGTGTTTTAGCGAGGTACGAATTTCCATTACAGACAAATTAGTTTCTTTTGATAATTCAGATATTGAAGAGGGGAAAGACCCTCTTTCAATTATCTTGCCTTTGTAATTTCCGTCTTTCCAATAGGCACTTATCAACATATACATAAAAAGTCTGAATGTATTAATGTCACTCCACCATTCCCACTTTAAAATTTTTCTGTCAATTTTAATAAAATTGCCTGCCATAATTACCTCTTCAAGTTCTGCCGCATTGTTACTTCACTAAATCATTAATATTAACTCTGAATCCGTCAAATTCCTTACCTTTACTTCTAACATAGGCAGATGTATCAAAGAACATTAAGTTGCCCTCTCTGTCCGTTGCCATACTTACACCGTTTCTTGTAAGACTGCTTTTGAGTAGGTCAAGTAAAATCTGTATTTCCTGCTTTGCTTCGTCTTTCATACTGTATCTCCTTGCTTGATATTCAGATTTTTAAACATGGCACACATAACATCTACGACAATACTGTTGCCGAATTGCTTATATAGCTGTGTGTTACTGTTGACTGCTGCCATTTTGTCAATATCTTCATCAGATACACCCATCAGCCGTCCGCACTCTCTCGGTGTTAGCTTTCTGATACGATAGCCAACATTGTATAAGTATGAATTTCCACCAGCATTTCCAACCGGCTGAGAATTTAATGCCATAGCGCAAGCATCGGAACTATACACTCTGTTTCCTTGCCTGTACTGTGAGCCAAACTCGTTTTCTTTTCCGACACCGCCTAGCAATAAAGGATTTTCAAGCACCAAATTATCTTTCTGCACACTCGTCAAGCAATTACTTGTATCTTGCATATTTACTTCTAATCTCTGCTCCGTTGGGTTTCCCGCAGTTCTATCTGACGGATTATCAGGATTTCTGCCACGCATAGCAACTATGCACATATTATCTTTATGACTGCCTATGCCTTTATAATATCGTGATGTCACTGTGCTTGCAGTAGGTGTATTAATGTCACATATTTCCGCATTATCTAAGCTGTCTAAGTGTCCGTTAGGCATTTTATCTAATTTGCACGGAATTTGTTCTTCAAGAATTTTCGGCTCTTGATTACCACCTTGCATTGTACTCAATGTCGGACTACACCCCCCCCACATCGTAAATTCGGCTAGTGCTTTCAAACTTACTTTCAAGCGAACCTAGTACATTAACTTCATTCATTAAAACCACTCCTAAATCGTGTTTTTCAGCTTTGACACATCGGGAGATACCACCACCGATAATGCCTTTCTGAAAATTGTCTGAAACTTCCGTGTAAATACTTCCTATTACTTCCATTCAATCAACCTTTCGTCACAACCTTAATTGGCTCCTTATGATTTACTGCATTTAAGCAAGGACAACAGCCATTATCAGAATAGATTGTATTGCTTTGATGTTGTCCTGTGCCTTTATCAATAAAGCCAACTTTATTTACTCTCTGCGACGACAATTCCAACCTGCTGTTGGTTTGATATTCCACAATCGTATCTTGCTGTGATACAGTTTGATATTTCTCTTGACTGTGGATTATTGATTGTTCCGTCAACACAAGTCTGCTCTGCTCTGCTCTTAGGATTGTGCTTTTGCAGTGTTCCATTGTCAATAAGCGTCTGGATAAGCTTCTGTGCCTTTTCATTGTTAATGTAGTATTTCTCATCTACATCTTCCTCTAAGTAGTCTTTCAACTTCTTTTCAAGTGGTATAGGGTTAGGAAACTTGTAATTATATTCCCCTAAGAATGAAAACATAAAACATCTTTCCCTATTCTGTGCTACACCATAGTTTTTAGCATTTAGGTCTTGCCAATAATTCACATACCCAAGACTTTCTAGGAAGTCTAGCCACTTTCTAAAATCAGGCATATTGTCTTGACTATGCACTTGTGGCACGTTCTCCATGAACAAAATCTGTGGTAACTCTCCGTTACTATCTCTGATTTCTGTTAAAATCCTCTCAACTTCCCACAGCAAACCGCTTCTTGTACCGCTTCCCTTAGACATTCCGGCTTGCTTTCCGGCGACTGATAAATCCGTACAAGGGAACGAGTAAGTAAGTAAGTAAGTAAAGGTTTCTGTGTCGCAAATATTCAAATCTTCTGCATGAACCTTTGTTATGTCCATTGTGGGGAAATCTGTGCCGTGTACTGCGTTATAGCTTGCTATGGCATACTTATCGAACTCCACAACTCTGTAATGTTCAAACTTAGCGCCTATTCTCTTTAATGCCATTGCCTGACTTCCGTAGCCGGCAAAAAGTTCTATCAATCTGATAGGCTTTGTTATGCTGATTGGTTCTCTTGTGAAGTCAAATATGCTCATTTGATTATCGCAAGAATAATTTTCAAAATTCATAAAATCTACCAAAAGGAAACCTCGGTTTTATGTGCGCACAACCTGTTCCTTTCTTTGATTTTTAGTTAGTTACTTTCTTCCTGCAATGTGTTGCGCCGAATTTAGATTTGCCTACATATTCGTAGCAATCAACACATTTCCATTTGCCACTCTTTTTCGGTGTATCTGAACACCCATAGTATTTATGGTTCTCGTTTGGATAATCGTTCCAACAATGGCAATCATAGTCTTTGTTAGTCATCTTTACCAACTTTCTTAAAGGAAACTCCTCTTAAATGCTCATCAAGGTCTAGTTCTGTTCCGTCAAGATTGCCATTCAACTTGTTTTGACAGTGACACAATAGCGTTTCAAGGTCGCAAATTCTACCTGCCCTATATTCACTTCTTATGAAGTCAAGAACTCTGTTTGCGCTTTTCATCCTGTACTTTATTATCTTTAAATTGTAATCAAGTCTTATATCTGCAATTTCTTTTTCACGCCGTCTGATTTCAGCTAAATTACACTTACAAAATTCATAATCGCTAATAAGTTTTTGCTTTGCATTTCGTGCGATTTCTTCTGCTGTATAGTCTTTAATTTCGCTCATTCACTCCTACCTTCTTTCAAACAATCACTTACAAGCATATTTCCCTTGATTAGCTCATAAATAATATCAAGATATGTCCTGCGGTCTCTGTATCTGCAATTTGCGTCTTTATGTATTCTTGGGTCATTATCTATCCAATCATTAACATCAAAAATCACATTGCTCACAAAAAGCATTTTTACACCTCTTGCAACGCAAAGGTAATAACAACCATTCTTGCCATATTCACCCTTGCACTTCTTAAATCCGAATTTTTCAAATTCTTTGGCTTTAACTTTTGGAATCAACATTACCATCACCCGCTTTCAATAAATCCATAAATTTCTCATACTGTTTCTGTGACACTTTATTATTAGCCTTGTCTGCTCTCAATTCGATTTTAAGGTGCTTTTCTGCGATAGATGATAATTCCCTAGCTAACACCTTTTTACCTTGCTGTATGCCATCACGATAACCTTTAGAGGGTTTAAATTCATTTATCTTTTCTTTACCTTCTCCTTGACCGCCAGCTGTCTTATTATAGCGACACTGATAGCCTTTCTTGGTGTACTCTAATATCCAGTACTGTTCCCATTTATCAAGTTCATTTTCTGGATAGTGAATAAAATTCAGCTTCCAACCATAAGGATTTTCCTCGCTGTAAAATCCCCTTTTCTTAATTGATAAATCTATGTGCTGATACCCTACAAGGTGTCCACACATCCTCTGCGATAGGTGTAGTGCTTGCCCGATGTAAAAATAAGGAATATTGTTCTCGTCAACTCTGGTCAAAAAATAAATACCACTCTTATCATCAAGTTTTGGATTTATCTTTAGTAGCCTTTGCTTATTACTTTTCTCTATTGCCTTAGCTCTTGCTATGTTCTGATAATTCAAGAATTGCCACCTGCCTTTACTTCAAAAGGATTCACAAAATTATCAATAGGTTTAGTTCCCATACTAAAAGCCGTTGGTTGTTCATTAATGATAGTTTCAAGTATTTCAGATAAAGCCTTATCGATATAATTTCTTTTGTGAATATCCTCAATTAGTTTATCTGCGTCAATTAATCTCATTCTTCATCACTCCAATCTAGCCTACAACCGCACTTACTACAGTAATTTGGCGCATTGTTGTTATCCATTATTCCTATATCGTGACTAACTTTAATTGCGTTTCCACATTCACAATGGAATAAAGAAAGAGTATCACTAAGGTTATGGTTAAATATAGGTCTCTTCGGTATCTGCTTTTCAAGTGCCTGTATAGCAACATCAACAGCATCGCGCAATACCTGAGAATGTATTTCGCCGCCTATTTTTAAATCAAACTGCATTGCTTCTACTGCTTCATTCTCTGTCATACTCACACCTCTTTAATTAAATGGTAATCCCTCATCAGCTACATTGTCTGGAATTGACATAAAGCTGTCTGAACTAGCATTGCCGCCCATAATTCCATTGTTATTATTATTCTGCTGATTAGCACGACTTTCGCAAAATTCGTGTCTTTCAACAACGCAATCATTGGTGTAGACTTTCTGTCCGTCTTTGTTGGTATAGTTGCCTGTCTGCCATCTGCCCTCAACAATAATCTTAGTTCCCTGATGAAGATACTTCTCTGCAAACTCTCCATTCTTGCCAAATGCGATACAGTTAATAAAGTCTGCTGCCTGTTCACCATCTTTCTTAAAAGCTCTGTCAACAGCTAATGTGTACCTTGCTACCGCCATACTTCCGTTTGCTGTCTGTGAATATCTAATCTCTGGCTCTCTAACAACTCTTCCACATAAAATTACACGATTCATTACTTTTCCTCACTTTCCAATAACTCTGGATTGTTAAAAATGTTGCCGATAACTTCTTTTTCTTCTTCCCACCATTCATAATCAGTGCTTTCACTATTTGCGTCTACAAAACAACAAGTATCTTCCCTGTAAATTACTTTTCCAATATATACGCCGTTTTCGCCATAGGAATCGTATAAACACTTAACAATATCGCCCTCATAAATCAGCTTGCCGTTCTTGTCTCTCAAACCTGTGCATTGACAGATTGTGTCTGGTCGCACTTCAAAAATTCCATTTTCCTCTGTAAAATCCTCAAAGCAATCATATTCTGCTTTGTCCGGGCATAAAATGTATGGAATACTTTGACCTAATCTAAAGAACACATTTGTAATTAGATTGCCAATTACCCATTCTCCGTTATCAATCCTCTTTGCCTTGAATAAATATCTATCTTCCATATTCTCTCCTATTCTGCTTCTGATTGAAGCCATCGTAATATGTTACTTGCACAAGGTTCTCCCATACATTCACTGTCTGGTTCGTAGTAATTGGCACATTGTTCACACATATTTTTAGTATTAATCCATTCTGCTAACTCTTCATCCGACATATTTCTAATACTGTCGGCATTGGTCAGTTTATTATCATTATCTCTAACCATATCTGATAAAATACTTATTGCTTCACCATACCAAACAGACACACCTGTTTTAAGGCTTCCATAACGTGTGTTCCAATATCTACTGTTATACTTATCCATAGTGTCTATGGCTAATTTAATGGCATATTTCTGTTTCTCTGTCATCTTCTCTGCCTCCAAACTCTTTAACTCTTGGTTCATATGGTTTAGGTAACTTCATCCACGCAGTCACCTTATCTGGAATTTCTAAATAGGTATAGCCATCAAAGTAATCACACACACTTCATACCAGCCTTGCGGAATCCAATATGAATCATCCTCTTCTGAATATTCCCAATCATCAGGAACACCATCACACATACTCCATCCCATATCTTCAACAGTGCAATGATGATATGGAAAGTAAACTGCTTTGATTACTCTTTTATAAAGTTTTCCGTCATATCCTATGTGTTCTACAGTTGCCAAAACTTCATCTGAACAATTTTTATTCTTACACTTGGGTACTGTATTTTTATTCCATTGAGCCATTTTCTTCACCTCTCAATTCTTTCAGCTTTGCTTCTGCTTCTGATTTTGTAAGGAATACTGTTTTACCAAATTCCAATATGTCAAAGTAACTAAAAATTGACTTTGTTACCTTATGCTTACGGACTGTTCGATAATATGTTTTTCCTTTTACTACTACTTTTTCTTGAACATCATCCCACCAAGTAATGTTGTAGACTTCGGTTCCAATTTTGCAAGGCAATTTCACAAGTCTGCCCTGTTCCTCTAATTCCTCATAATCTTTGAGCTTAAAGTACACCTTTAGCCAGTATTCTGCGTTATCAACTAATGTTGGTATTTCCTTGTTGCTATCTGTTAATCTCTCCATTTCCATTACTGCTCCTTTTTACCAAAATATGGGCTTTTAATGCACCTATATTTTTTGATACAATTTGCACAATCTTTTTTAGTTCTCATTTTCTCCACCTTTCAATTCATCATAAATCCTCTTATTTGCGTAGTTTGTAATTTCTACAGGATTTATTATTTTTTTACACTCAGGACAAATTGGATATAAATCTTTTCGATAATTACTGTCCATATTTTTAAATACAGCATTTTTTATTTTCCTGTGAAACTCTTTATCTGCCATTTCTGAATACACTTTTATTTTTTCAAGTGCTTTTTCCTGATATTCTGTAAATTTATCTTCATAACAGCAAAGCGTTACTAATGCTTCAAAAGCATCTATTACAGCACCACAGTCTGTGCAAGTTACAATTCTATTTACGACATCAAGCTCATAATGTGGTGGATTGCATTTGCAAAGTTTACTTCTTCCTTTTTCGATTTTCAAAAATTCAAATGAAACAATATTGTTGTTAGCCGTTTTCAATTCTTTCACCTCTCAATTCTTCGAAATAGAATTTTACATCGTCAGACACATACTTAACGATTCCAAACCGCTCCGCCACTTGATAAGGTATGCTGTCACGCATAAGCCTTTTATGTATTTCTGAAAGATACTTTCGAAATCCCTCGACATCTAAAGTGGCTTTATAGTGGTTGCAGCTCCTACAAGCTGGCATGTAATTTGAAATGTCGTCTGCTCCACCTATCCTAAGCGGTGTTGCATGGTCTACCTGCATATCTTTGTAAGCTATTTCTGTACCACAGTAAGCACAATGTCCGTTATACATGAGATATACAGTTTGTCTCACTTTTTTAGGTATTGCTTTTCTTTTATTCATTCTCCACCTCTCAATTCTTTCAGCTTTGCTTCTGCTTCTGATTTTGTAAGGAATACTGAAATCCCCAAGTATCCGCTATGACTTTTAAGAGAGTTATCGTCGTATCGAACAACTAACAAAGGCTTTCTGCTTATATGATATGTTTCTTCTAACACAAAACCCTTTCGTACCTCAAAATCCACAATACAGTACACTTCAGGCGGTATCTTGATTAGCTTCCTTCGTTGTTCTAAGTCCTCATAATCTTTCAGCCTAAAGTACACCTTTAGCCAGTATTCGGCATTATCAACTAATGTGGGTATTTCTTTATTGCTATCTGTCAATCTCTCCATTACTGCTCCTTTCTGTGAACATGTATTTCTAACTAATCATTGCTCCATTCACCATTTAGCAATTTATTCATTTTTACTTTGTTTATGTCCTGGTTGTTAAGGGTGATAGATGAAATGCCTTTAAATTTCTCAATTAATTCTTCTCTTGGCATATCCCAATTGAACACTCTTAAATATGTCATTACATCTTCTTTTTTCACATATTCTCCACTTGTAAAATCATCATATTTCATCTTGCTTTCTCCAATCTTCTCAATGAAATGCTGCTTTAATTTGCTATGCTCCTTTCTGCCTTTAATCGTCCTTTTCTTCAAAATCATCGCAACTATCATCATACATAGTCGGTATTCCATAACAGTCACTATCTTCATTGCCACAACAAAACTCTGAATAACCGCTATTCTGTGGCTTTGAAAAATCTCTTTTGTTGTACTTACATTCTCCACAAATTTCTCTTGACATATAATCTCCTTTCTAAAACGGACATTCACTAGGATTTTTCAAATCCCAACTTTTCCCTGCAACCGCAACATCTACATTCGCCCCATAAGCGACTTTTTTCATTTTCTCGATGAAACTATCTCTATCAGAATTTTCACTTGATAAATGGCACATTATTGCGTTCTGCAAGCCATCTGAATAATTTGCCTTAACAAAATTACAAGCCGTGTCAATACTTAAATGACCTCTGAAAACGTGATTAGCTTTGCCTGTGTTATCCCTGTCGATTAAATCCTTGTCATAATTCACACCTAATAAAATGTGATTTATGTCTCTAAACTTCCACTTGATTAATTCACAATCGGTTATATAAAGCATTCTCCCCATTTCCTTGTGCGTAATCAGAAAGCCGAATATCGGACAAGGTGTTCCGTCTGCATTAGTATGTGTCCAACTTCCATCTATCGTTGTTAGGTCAAATGCCTTAACTTTAAAACCGCTAAATGGTATCGTGTGATAACGATGTATGTCCTCGTGTTGTGCGTATTGTATATATGGTGCATAAATTGGTATTCCCATTGATTTAAAATCGTTTAATGATTTGCTATGGTCTAGAGGTGGGTGTGACTTATAATCACACCCGTAATCCCCCTTATGTTCCAATCTAAGCCTTTTTTAATCTCCTTAATCGGTATTCCACAATCAAGGATAAGTGTTTCTCCACTGTCGGAAGTTAGCAGATAGCAATTTCCGGCTGACGATGAGCCTAAACATTTTAAGTACATTTACATCTTCTCCTTTACTCGCTACTTTGCAAAAACAATAATAATTTTTCTGTACAATCAGCACAAAGGTCATATCTATAATCTACATATGAATAGCCATCTGGATTACCATAAAACATTGAATGAAAGCACAGTCGATTTTCTTTTTTGATACCATATTTAAAATATCCAGCCCATTTAGACAAACTGTAGTCAAAAGGCTTTCCACATCTATCGCATTTGCAGATTTTTTCAACTGACATACTCACACCTCGATTTCATCATCCTGTGGGAACTGAAAGCACTCTGTTGTAGCTTTCCGAAATTGTTCCTCACTCAAAATACTCTGCACTTCTTCAAAACGCTTTGAACTGGCTATGCAATGATAAAACACATTATTTTCATACACTTTTCTAAGCATTTCCATAGCCTTAATTGCCTTTTCTTTAGTTGAATATCTAGCTAACTTTGTGCCATCCGGCGATGATAAATTGCGACAATAGATAATTGCAATTTCTCCGTCTGAAAATTTTCCACTATCCATAGATAATAAAAAATAATCATATGGGATATCTACTTTTCCGTCCTGTGAAATTACTCTCATCCGTAAAACTCCTTTCTGACATCAACTACCTTACACTTTAATTTATAACCCCAATCATCAATCGGTGGTCTTTTACTCGGACAGCAGATAAACTCTCTGCAAATACTAGGTCTGACTGAATAAATCTCACATTTTTCTTTTGACTTGTCATCATTAAGAAACGGACAAGTCATATCCATTGTCGGTGTAGCTGTCGGATAATTATGCCTGTGTTCCTTAATATGATGTTTCTTGATATACTTGCGGATTGTTGCAATTTCCTCTTGTGTCATAGGAAGTAAGTTACTACAACAATTACCGCACTGAGTACATTCTCCATTGCAAGTCAAATCATAAGTGCCGTTATTCATATCAGCCATCATCTGTTCTAAACTTGCTGATTTCATAGGTTTACCCCTTAATAAGACAAATTAACAACGATGTATGGTTCTTTCTGCCAAGTTCTTGAGTACATTGATTGGTAATCACTAATATCTTTATAATCTAAGTTATCATCAAACTCAACTTCTGCGGTTACTTCCTGTTCGTCATCTTCACTGCTTCTATCAAATGTTGCTTTTACATCAGCTTCAAAATCTCCTTTGAAATTAAACCTAACTTCTGTATCTGCATTATACTGACTTAATTCCTGTATTAACTCATATACTGTCATATATAATCTCCTATTCTGCCTGCATAAATGGCGGTAATGTGCTATCTTCTGCCTGTTTTTCGGTTACTTCTGTTGCCGTGGTGTCAACTACATCTGCCTTATCTTCTATAAATTCAACAGTATTAGCATTTTCGGCAATTTCAGCCTGTGCAACTTGATATACCTCGTCCATTTCAACCTGTGCCTGTCGTGCCATTGGGTCATAATTCTTAGGGTATTTCCTTGTTGCATTGTTACACATTTTTCTCTGTATCATGCTCTCCGGAGTATCAAGCCAAGCACCGCTTATAAAAGGTCTTGCAAGCTCACATTCAAGCATTTCATCTACTGTCTTGCACGCTCTTAAGGCATTAAGTATCTCGTCTTTCTTAGCCTTAATTTCTGCTTTCTGCTTTGGTGTTGCGTGGTATCTGTCCTCACAGATACCAAAAGTCTCATTCATTATGTTTTGCTTAACATGAGCTAAAAGATTTACCTTAACACTATCTCTATCAGCAGAAAGATATGTTACTGTTCCGTCTAACAGCTTAACAGGATATACAACTCTTACCGCTTTATCAGATAATCCGCTTTCTTCCCACTCCGGCTCTGTAACTGTAAGTCCTTTATGCTTAGGTGGTATGTACTTGTCACCCTCTTTAATTACCCAGTACGGATAAACCTGCTTAACATCTTTTCCATAGTTGGCAAGCAAAGAGTCATAACCTGTACCCTCGATTCCCATTTCAACCTGTTTCTGCCATACATCCTTGCCTGTCTGCGGGTCAACTCCTATTTTTACATTCCTTAACTGAAAATAGCACTCTCTTGGATATGCACTAGCATTTAACTTAAGACTTGCGCAACGCTTAACAATGCCCCTTAAATTACTTGTATCAAGATTTCTCATATCAATCTTAGGGTCACTCTTGACAAGATTAAATATACTTGTCATAGCTTCCATAGCACACTCTTTTGCGTAATCGTCCATATCCATTCCAACAGCCTTATAATCATTGATGATAAGCCCTGTCATTGTATTGCTCCACTCGCTTAAGGAAGTGGTAAACGCTTTCTTTTCTGCAACTGCTGTATTCTCTGCCATAATTATTCCTCACTTTCTTCTTTGTATTGCTCTTTCTATCGCATTTTCACCGTTACTCTCATTTTCCCATTTTCTTAAAGTTTGCCTACTAACTTTTAGCTCCCTACTCCAATCTGATAACGTTTTAGTAGTTCCATTGTGCGTGATATAATGACTATTACGCCTATTCTTAGATTGCTCTCTAGCCGGAATCCAAGTACAATTAGATGGTTCATAGTTTCCGTTTACGTCTATTCTTTCCAAGGTTAATGATTCTTCATAGCCATTTTCAATAGCCCAATCGTAAAATAAGCAAAAATTATTTTTCCACTCATCACACATCACTATTCCTCTACCGCCATAATAAAAATAAGCTTTGCTATTCGGGTTAAAACAGCGTTGCTTAACATCTGTGTATATGCTGTACAATCTGGTATGTGTTTTATTATGAGTAGTAAAATACTCTGCGTTTCTTTGAGTTTTTATGCAACCACAACTTCTTACATTACCACTTCTTAAACTATCGCTTGATACCACTTTTTCATTACCGCAATCGCACAAGCAATTCCAATAGCAATTCTTGTGCCCAGATTTAGAATATTTGTACTCACAAAAACCAAGAACGATAAGCTTTCCATACCTTTTTCCAGTTATATCTTTGGTTTTTATTCTTTTATTTTCGCTAATCATTTTTTATCTCCAAAATTTCCATATCTCCATCACTAACAGCTAGCATTATTACTTGTGATTTAATTTTTTTTATAATATTTGATACATTTTCTGAATCGAGTGATTCTATATCATCAACAATTAAAGGGCAATTTATGTTACATATTTTTTGAATAGATAAACATATATCTATCTTCCCCATAATTTTCTTTGCTTTATTTGATGTACAATCTAATAACGATTTGTTATCTATGGTAGGAATACAAGCTGTTTTATAACCACCAGACTTTGTATAAGTGAACAACTGCCACTTAACTAACCCAAAATGGCTGTTTACCGCTTCTGTCAAGGCTTCATTCTTTGCTTTATCTAATTCGTCAAGTAAATCAAGGATTTTCTCGGCATTAGTCTTATTCTGTTCAGAATCAATCCTTGTCCGCTTTAATTCTTCAAGTCGCTGTTCATCTGCTGCCGTATCAGCCTTTGCAATCTGGATTTCACATTCTGCTAACTGCTGCCTTAAAGCTGTTTCCTGTGCCTTTAATTCTGCCTTAATCGCCGAAATATCATTAGCCTTGTGCATAGCTTCTTCTCTTTCAGCAATCTTCTGTTCAAGTGCCTTGTATTCCTCGGTGGCTGATACATCAATCTCCTGTGGAAGTTCTGATAACTGTTTTTCAAGGTCTGTAATAGCCGTATTCAGCATTGCAAGGCTCTTTCTATGTTCAACAAGTTCTTTTTCAAGACTGGCAATAGTTTCATTTTCCTTATCTAATTCACTCTTCGCATTGTTTCCGAGATTTGTTATTTTCTCAATTTCTGTCGCCTTTTTGCTTTCAAAGTCTGCCTTAATCTGTTCTTTTTTATCTTCTGGATATTCCTGTCCACAATAGCTACAAACAAGATTGCTCTCGTCAAATTTAAGGCTGTGTGTGTTCCTATATAGATTCCTATAACTTTCAATGCTTTCATTAAGCACAACAGAATGATGTTTACTGCTATCAATCCGGTTTTCACAATCATCAATAGTCTTTTCTGTCTGCCTAACAAGAAACTGCTTATCAGAAATCTTGTTCTCAATATCTCTTCTAGCCTTAATATTTTCCTCGTTAGCCTTGCGTGATAAGTCTCCCTGCTTAAACTTCAAATCAAGAATATCCGAACTAGCCTTGTCATATTCAGCCATCAGCTTATCATTGTCAGTCTGCTTTGCCACGCAATCAGCAATCTGTACTTTAAGGCTGTTTTTCTGTAATTCAAGATCAGATACTTCAATAGCCTGTTTAAGCTGAATATCTCTTTCTTTTTCCTTAATCTGTCCGTCAAGAATAGGCAAATCCTTTGTAATTTTGGTCTTGGTAGCCTTATTCATAGCGGACAATTCTTCAACTGTATACTTATTAAGTAAAGGAACTAATTCGGCTAATTCAGCTTTCTGTGAAGCTATATCAAGGTCTGTAACATCTCCTACAAGACCGAATAAGTATTCTCTCATTTCTGCCGGTTTCTGATTAAGAAATGCGTTCACATTACTGCACATCTTGAATACATTCATATCAACATCAAGATATGCGTTGAAATCCTTTAATGTCTTAGGCACATCATTAATGAAATACTTGTTATCGTCCTTATAGCCGCTGCTATCTTTGCTATAAGTACGCTTCTGTACTTTCTTCATAGTTATTTCTTTTCCATCAACATCAAGTGTAAGTTCAACACTTGTGTCCATATCATCAACTGATACTCCGTCAACCTCTCGCCTGACAACCGGATTATCCTTTAACTCATAATCACAGTTAAACAAGCACCACAGATAAGCCGTGGCAATAGTTGACTTACCTTTGCCATTCTTAGCCGTAATCTTTGTAATGGCATAAAAATCAAAATCTGCGTGTGCATAGCACATAAAGTTTTCAAGTATTACCTTTTTTAAAACTGCTCTTTCCATAAACATATCCTTTCCTTATTATATATTCATAACAAATACGCCATCTTCAACTTAGAAGTTATCAATTTCCCTATCCGCATAGGCTGAATACTTAGCTTCTTCAAATGAACCGTTAAAAACTGTTCCATGCAACGGTGTCCATATCTGGCATACCACATCTTCATCAATAGCCATACTTGCTAACTCTCTAACCGTAATATCACTATGCATTAGCTTCGCCCTCCTCTGCGTAATCAATCCTGCTTACTGATACTTCATAAGCAACCCTTGTCTCAATCTCATTGTCACTTATCTTCTTAGCGTACTCTCTGCTCTGAAATCTTCCCTGAATCTGGATGTGTTCTCCAACTTCAAGTCCACCCGCAAATCTCGCATTTCTTCCCCATGCTATACATGGTATGTAATCTGATTTGCCATATGGTCTGTTTACTGCCACTAAGATATCCGCAATCTCTCTGCCCTTTGGAGTACATCTGTATATAGGTGGTTTACAGATATGAGCGTCAAGTATAACTGTATTGATATCTTCTTCAAATGGTAGTTCGGTTGCGTCCTGTGCCAGTATTTCAAGCTCTCTTGCGAATACCGATAAAATCAGCTTGCTCTTCACATCATCAACATGCCGGTTGAAGCTCCTTATCTGCCCTGAAACTGTGACAACCTGTCCTACTTTGATTTCTCTGATATCAACAAGTCTGTCCGATATCATTACTGGTAATGTGTCTTTGTTGCCACTTGTTCTTGAACACTTGAGCATGAACACATAAAACCCCTCACCAAGTACTTCATGTGAGTACTCTGGCTCTTTCTCAACTACTCCTGCTAATGTGATATTATTGTTATTAATTGCATTTTCCATTTTTCTCTCCTTACTTTAATATGTAACTTCCTATTGGTACTTTATCCATTCTTTCAATCAGATGGATTTTGCAGCTGAAAGTATAGAACTTTCTAAAATCCTTTTCCTTTATAGCTCTCTGCCTGTTTCTGTTCAGCTTAATAATTCTTTTTATGCTACTCATTGGCATTCTCCTTACATCTGTAATACATCGTTGTTATAACCCCTCTTGCTGTGAGACAGTCATAATTCTTCCATGCTGATAAATCATGGTTAGCTGATTTAATTGCTGTTCTAATTGACCTTTCAACAGCACATCTTGACTTGCCTACTGTACTGGCAATGCTATTGTAAATTTCTTCCATTGTTATAGAAGAATTGAACCGTTTAACAGCTTCAATTATGTAGATGTAACCTTTTTTATTGGAGAGAATACCTAAGTTGAACATTTCTTCTCTTATCCTTGCTTCCATAAACACTCCTTACTTGTAGCAAAAGTACATGTTCTGCACTTTCTTATAAACACCGCTACCTTGTTTAAATTCAGCTTGATACAACACATTGCTAGGTATGTCATATCCGCTTATTAATAATTCTTCTGCTATTCTCCAACACCTTTCTGTTGGCTCTTTATAGAATCCGCTGTTTATAAGTTCTGTGCATTGGTATTGCCCTGATTGATAGATAACTTCTTCAATGCTGTTAGGAAAATACTCACTTTGTACTCGGTTCAAAACAACGGCTCCTGCAAGATATAGCATTTCATCGTCGTTACATGTCGCTCCGCATTCGCCCATCAGTAAATGTGCCATGAGCGATAACTCATATTCATCAACACTTATCTCTCCAGTTTCAACCTTATAATCAACATGTGAGTTGTAGCATTCACTTAACACTGCACTCTGCTGATTAATCTTAGCTTGTGGTTGTACTGGTCTTAGAATCAACGCTATAAGGCTGATTCCTGCCAGTGTTGCAAATATGTTAATTATCTTTTCTTTCATATCTTCTCCTACATGTTTGTATCATGTACCACCTCGGCAAGTGCTATTGGTAACAAATAGGTGTCTATGAATTCGTGTACATCAGCCAAGTATTTTCTTTTAATACTCTTGTATGTCGCCACGCACCCGAATTCGCGTTTTAACTGCTTGTATATATCAGAATATACTGAACCGCGAATACCACCGTCTTTGTACGCATTGCTGTCCTTTCCGCCAAGTACTTCAATTCCTTTCTTTCTAACATGTTTCTGCACTTCTTCAATCTCACAGCCGTAAAGCGGAGTTTCTTCTTCGATACTGGTTATCTTATCTTCAACCTTATCAACTCTCTCTGCAAGTTCTGTGTTGCCCTGTGCCAATAATCTAATCTGTTCAGATGTTGTCAAAGGCTTACTGTAACTTCCTGTCTTTCTGATTGATGGAAGGACTTCTGATGTAACCCATTCTGTAAATCTTTCTGCACTCTCTTTTCTGCTCTGAAAGATTGTCTTGTAAAGATTGCTCTCGTTAATGTATAACAGCTTTTGTTCTCCACCTTTTGTAAGGGTAGGAATACTGTTCACACCCTTTGGGTTCAACCTCTCTTTAACCTTTGACGGCTGTGTAAGTTCCAATGCCTTGCATACATCAGCCAAGCAAAACATAGGTTCATCATCTTTAGTAATGGTTCGGATTTCTCCAAACTCTGAATTGCTAAAAATCTGTAGCTCCATAAACATTCCTTTCTAAATAATGTGTGATATATTTTGACCTTTTAAGGTGCATTTGAGCAATTCTGCTCATTCCTATCTGCTGTAACTTGTAGAACTTTATATTTATTGATACAATAGAAAGGTGATGGTAGACACTTTCCAATTGGTAGGTAATTCACACTTGATACGAACAGGGCGCTATCCCTGTCGAAAAGAACCAATGATGTTTGAATAAAAGTTTGCAACTATTTACCGCTACCATCACTTTTCTATTGCATCAATATCAAAAATTCTAATCTGTTTGTACTTTGTGCTATAATCCTCTTATTCTATTAGGGATTGAAGAAATGTTCTCTATTCTTACTCCTTTCTGCTTATTATCAAAATAATAAGTCCAGTATCGTAAGTGAAAAATTTAATACCGCAAGAACAACAGCGATTATTAATGTTATCAATGCAGCATCACAAAGTCTTTCATTGTTGCCTCTTTTTACTTAATCCATTTTTCAACTGGGATTCTTGTTGCTTCTGCAATTTTTTGCACTGTAGTTAATGCTGGTAAAGAATTATTATCTTTCCATCTGCCTACAACCCCGTTGCCAAGACCGCATTTTTTTTCAAATGCGTGTATTGACAAATTATTTTCTTCGCAATAAGCAACAACATTTTGATAAAACATAGACTTCTCCTTTCTTTATTTGATAAAGATTTAGAGAAAAGCTTGACAATCTTTAGAGAAAGTTCTAATATATGAATTGTCGAGAAACATATTTTGAGAACACTTCCCTTTAAGTTTATTTTTAGGCTTTTCCCTAACCTTTAAACTTATTATATAGAGTGTTCTCTAATTTGTCAACACCTTTTTTAGGTGAAACTCTAAAAAATGGAGGAAAATGCAAATGAACACAGTAGAAAGAGTAAAAGACCTATGCAAGCAAAGGAAGATTTCAATACATAAATTAGAATTAGAATGTGGTTTTGCTAACGGATATATAGGTCAGTTGCGTAAAGGCACATTACCAGATGATAGGTTGGGAAAAATTGCTGAATATTTAGGTGTATCAGCCGAATATTTAAGAACTGGCGAAGAAGAACAGCTTATTTTGTCTGAACAAGCTGATTTGTGGATTAAAGTCAGAAATGACAAAAAATTATTACACTCGTTAAAAACATTTTTTGAGTTAAGTGACGAACAGCAAAAGTATGTTCTCGGTTTAATTAATTTATTTAAAGGAGAGTAGTAATAAATGATTGAATCGAAAGATTTTTTAAGAGCCATAGTAGAGAAAAGGAATAAAAACGGCAACACTGATTATGCTGACATCGCCAATAGTCTTGGCATTGATATGGTTTCGATGTTGCCGTTTATGAAAGAACTCAATCGCAAAGGTTATATCATTCAAACTCTTGAAGATGTAACTGTGACAAAACTTGGTTTACTTGCCTATGATGAACTTTAATTAAAACACTTTACGATTCAAATTGCAATGCTCTTTTACTTTTCTGTGTGTACTGCTGGTACAGTCGTTAGGTTGTGCCAGTTTTTGTTATGTCTTTTACAATTTTGAAGATGTATTCCACTACATCTTCATCATTAACCTCTTTTATCAAGCTGTAAATTTCATTTTTGCGTTCCTCCATATTCATTTTATATCCCCTCCCTTGACTACAATAATGAGGTTATTATAGAACATCTGTTCTTGCATGTCAGCCTACCCCCAGTAGATTAACAGTTTTCAGCGACAGTACCGCCAACGCCAATCAAACGGCACTGTCTAGCCGAAACTTGAAGATTTCGTCCGAACTCTCTCGGACAATTATTATTATAAATACTGATAATGTAAAAATCAACTTAAAGATATCGCAAATTTCGACAACATTCGACAAATTATGCATATTGTGATATGATTAGTAAAATTAAATTTAAGGGGGATTTGCTTATGAAAAAGAGAATTGTAAGCATTATGCTTGTCATGTGCTTATTGAGCCTTGTAGCGTGTCAGAATGGTGCTTCTGATAGTAATGTTAAAAGTACCAGTGAAGTCCAGACAGAACAAGAAACATTATTATCAAGAGACAAGAGTGTATACCCTGATGATATAACTGTTGAAATGCTCAAGCGTACACCTAATAAGTATATTGATAAAGAATTCAAGTTGACAGGCAATATTGTAGCAGAATTAAAATATGATGGGGAGGTCGAAGATAAAGACGGAAATACGCATACTGGTGAAGAATCTAGTGAATATATTGCTTGCTATTATTTAGCTGTTGATGGCAATAATGATGATACTGTTGTTTTGACATATTATAGAGACGATTTTGATTATAATTTGCTTGTTGGTGATAATGTGACAATGTACGGAACGCTTCTTGAGGGTGGTATGGAATTTAAGAAAACAAACGGAACTATAACGACCATTCCTGCTGTTATGGCTGTTATGATAGATTTGAATAATTAAAATATTACCGGGAGCATTGCACTCCCGGTATTTTTATTAAGGTTAGACTAATTCACAATCGGCTATATTGACTGCAGCAAACAGTTCTCCGTCATGCACAAGTACAACTCTGTCGCCACTTCTTTCTGATACTGTATACTCATCAAACCAAGCTTTGATAGGTGTACCGTCATAATCAGTATCGCCAACAAATCTCACTGTGCTACCCTTTTCAATATCTTCACTGAATGGAATATCTGTAGGTGCATCATCAGAACTTGTACCGCCGACAAATTCAAGATTAGCAATATTGACAGCAGCTGTGATTGTTGTACCGATGCCTATAACAATTCTGTCTCCGTCCTCTTCAATCACATCATATTCATCATAATATGTCGCAAATCTCACGCCGTCATAATCAATGTTATCAAGCACTCTGACTTTCTTACCGTCGCCGCGATTTACTGTATCTGTGTTGATATCATTGTCATTGTCATAAATGCACTTAACAAGGCTGATGTTATCCTCGTCAATAGCAGCAGTAGTTACGCCGTCAACACCGATAACAACTCTTCTGCCACTGGCTGATAAGACACTGTACTCATCATAGTAAGTGCTGAATGGCTCGCCATTATCGTACTGAATAGCGTTAATAACCTTAACTGTATCGCCCTTATGGTATTTAGTGTCTGGTACTGGCTCATAGTCTGGCACTGTGATTTCTTCAACGACATGGTCTGTGCAATAATCAGTGTAACAATAGTTCTGGTCTACTGTCTGTCCGTTAATCTGTGTGTCTCTAAGATAATTAACACTTCCACCGAATTGCCACATATCATAACCAACAGCAATTCTAGGTTCTGCATCTGAATACTTTGCTACCCAAACGGCATAACCAGCTTCTTTTACTCTTGAAATGTCTACATAATTGTTAATGCAGTTCTCGTATGAGTATAAGCCGACATTCTTATATCCTGCATTTCTCATTTCATCAAGGAATGCCATAATAACATCTGTAAGGTCGTTACCAGTAACCATGTCTGCTTCAACATCATAGAATACTGGATAGCAGAATGATTTACCTGCTAAAAGCTGTGCAAAATATCTAGCTTCATTTACAGCTTCATCAGCACTTAATGCGTTACCAAAGAAATAGGCTCCTTTGTGGATTCCTGCACTTTCCAACTTATTGTAACTGTTTTCAAATTCTCTATCTTCGTACAAGCCATCATCAGCACCGCCTGCCTTGATAATGGCAAAGTCTACACCCTCATTTTCCTTTGCGCCTATAAAATCAAAGTTTCCCTGCCACCTTGATGTGTCAATTCCGAATAATTTACTCATAAATTTACCTCCTAAATTTAGAAAAATGTGTATCAAAAAAGCACCCCAGTGTTTCCACTAAGGTGCTACCAACCTTGCGAATCGCTTCTTGTAGTTCGTCATGTTCGATAAGGAAATACCTTACATCTTCTTTTGTAATTTTTGTCAATACCTTATGTCTTATTTTCATTCTACAACTAAACAGTGATAATATTAAATACGACGGTGCAATTGCTAAGGCAATATCTGAAACTTAACTAAATATAAGCGAACCTGTAATATAATCGCCTTTCTTAAATTCGGTGGTTGCCCATGCTCCTTTATTACCATCTTTTGTATAATATCGAGCAAAAGCATAATTCTGATTTGCAGAGCTATATAACAATGTTGTTCCATATCCGACCAATTTATATCGAACTACGCCTGCGGCATCATAAGGAGTATAATTACTTTCCAATACTTTACTAAAGCTAATACCCATATTTTCAAGAACTGTTTCTATGTCATAATATCCTGTAAAATTATTCTGTGTAGAATCTTGTGTTTCAATTTTGGAGGCATAGTATAAAATCCCTGTTTTGGTAGATTTATTATAATAGCAATAATTATAGCCATAACCTTCAAGAGTACCATCTACACTTGCAATATTTTTGCAAAAAGAGTTTTTAACGTCAATATTGTTGTTTAATTGTGTAACTTCATCACGAAGATTGCTAATCATATCGTTGTTATTCTTAATACCCGCGTCCATTATATTTAAGTTTGACGCACTAAGCGGAGTACTTTTGCTTGGCGATTGTTGCCAGTTTACACGGCTGTACGAAAGAAATCCAGTTAAGCTCATAATTTACCTCCTAAAAAATAAGAGTGTAGGCTTAAACCCACACTCTCTGATGATTTACTCTGTTATTGTATCTGTTGTATCTGAACCGACTGTCTGCTGTTCATTCTTTAACAGCTTATTGACTTCAAGCTTGAAATTCTCATAATCAGTATCACATTGTGTCTGATTTGCAAGGTATAATTCTTTGTTAGTAATTGTCTGACTAATTGTCAATGAACCTGTTTCTGGTACAGCCGCATACATTGTCATGGCTGATTGACCGTTAATCACGGATGTTCCACTTAAATTTGTTGTTTTTGTTATACTTAACATATTGTTTTCCTTTCTACCGCTGTGCGGATTTATATACCTAATTTTTGTTTAATCCACTCTGACAGTTCAACCCATGCACCGCCAGAACTTATATAATAATATCCATACACATAACAATCTCCCTGATTTAACATTAAAGACTTATCTCTTAATTCAGATATACTATTTCCGCTTTTATCCAAAATTGCGAAGCCATCTGCATCCATAAATGATTCATATTCATCTGATGTATAACTTATTTGATAAGGAGACATTTTAGCGTGCCTACTGCCGTAATTTAGCTTAATTGCAGATGTGCTCAATGTACTTGTGTTAATGTCTATATCTCCTCCGGTAATATGAGCTGATTTTGCATACAAGCTACCATCATGTCCTACCTTAAACACAGAATTTTCTGGTGTATCAGAACCAGCCCAAAACGCCCAAGCATATCCGCTTTTACTACTTATTCCAACTTGTTCACCCACTAAAGTATAATCATTAATTGTGTATCCGCCTATTGTGCTACCTTTAGCATTTAATTTTTTACATGTGATTGTTCCATCTGCTGAAATAGTGGTATTAGTTGTCGTTAATGTAAACAAGTCGCCGTTAATATTAACAGACTTATTACCGCTAATATTAATTGCCCCTTTAGCTTTAAGTGTAATATCATCTGCTATAGCTTCTATGGCAGATTTGAGTTCTCCGCTTGTTGGGTCTTTCTTGATGTACAAATCAAGGCTTGCTGATGTAGCATAGCTTTTAAGGCTTTCATTTGTGGCATAACTTTCAAGACTCTTCTTAGTGGCATAATTATTAGAGACTTCCAACTTTATACTATTGCTTTCCTTGGTTATCGCTTGTGTTATAGCGTTGTTAACTTGTACAGTGCTGCTATAATTGTCTCTTATATCAATCTGCGTCTTACTTAATTCAGAGCTGATTGTATTAAGGTTCACCTTTAACGCGGCATTTTGATTAAGAAGATAAGTGATTTCGGTTGAAGATATTTCTTTCCAATCGTGCGTTCCATCTATTTTTTTAATCCAACGCCACGCTCTGTTCTGCACTTCCCAATACGCTATAATGCCTACATAATTATCATATTCTGCTTCTGTGTATTCCCATGTGCTATCACTAGGGTATCTATCATCGCTTGGATATATAGGTACACTCCACTCATTAGCTGGATAATTATCCTTAGTCGGCTCGTATGTCACCTGATATACCTTGAAATCATCGTTGAGTTGCTTGTAAACATCTCCTATTTGCACACCGAAGCTATCAAGCGTACTTGTAACTGTATTGAATTTGCTTTCGATAGACTCTCCATTGCGAATATCAGTCCACCACAACTTTTGGTCAATAAAATCTTTAGATTGCTTAATAGCCGAACCCCATAATGTAGAATTGCCGCCAACGGTTGTCTGAATACTCTTAAATACGCTATCAAGGGTTTGCTGTTCACTATCAACATATATCTTCGTTGAATTAAGCGTGTGTGAACCATCATTATTGATAACATTGAACAGCGATTCTATATTCAACTTGCTTGCGGCAATATCAGCATTATCCTTAACCATATCATCACGGATAACCTGTCGTTGAATACCTTTGTCTGTTAATCCAATAGCGTCAAACATCAAATTGCCTGATTTATCCCAGATATACATGTTGTAATCTGAATTAGCGTCTTTACCTATCTGAACCCTAACCCTATTGCTGTCAGATATTTGAATTGTATTGTCTTTCCACTGTGACTTGCCATCTTCGCTGTGAACAAGTACATTAGTAGTATTAATGTCAAGTGCTGTGATTTTGCTTGCGTCAAGACTATCAATCATTGCTGACTTAATCTGCGCTTCTCCCAAAACAGCAATAACAGAATTAGAGAAATCCGTTGTTATTGTTGTTCCTGTTGCTGAACCGAATATTAATGTCTTGATATCAGCTACACTTGCGTCAAGTATGCCAACTTTCTCATAGTCTACTTTAAGATTTGCAATATCCGCATTAACAGCCTTAAGGCTTTCCACATTAGCATTAATGATATCTGCATATGTTGCATCTAATTTATTTGTTTTAAGGTTATCAATATCAGCATTAACAGCCTTTAAGGTTTCAATGCTTGCGTATCTGATATCAGCTTCATCAACAGATAGTTTATTGATAAGTGCTTTATTTACAAGTATCAAGTCGGCATAGTACCGTTCCATCTGCTTAGTAATAGGTCCAGAAGCAACGCTTGTATTCTCCGTGTCAGATTGACCTATAGATGTAACAGTATCTATAAGTCCGCCGTCACATTCGTGCGTAATCTGCATTATAGGCACTTTGTAATCAACGCCACCTTTGTTGACAGTTATAATGTCGCCAACTTCTAGTCGGTAGTCACCGACAAACTTAACTGTAAGCGGTCTAAATGTAAAACCACCTATCTTTTTATAGACTTCATCAAGAATTGCCTGCGTCATAAACGGATTGGCAAAACTAAGTCCTGTCGCTCCGTCACCAGAAGTAATCTGACTTTGTTCTGTAGAACCACTCTTGGTATTATTACATGTCAATTTTTGTATGATAAAATCCTTGCTTGTTGTAAATGTAACGCCCTGCTGATAATACTTATGTCCGTCAAGTACATAGCTGCTATCCTTATACCATCTTAATTCAAGGTTGCCATCAGCATTAATTACCGCATTACTGCCTTGTAGCATAGCCATATAGCCGATAATTTCTCTATAGGTATATCCTTGTGGCTTGTCACTGATAGTATGTGCTGTAACTATATTTGTTGCTAAAGATATGCCTAACTTACCGCATATCTCATTAAGAATATCCTTATCCGTGCTTGGGAATGTCATATCAGAGAAATAAGGCATATCAGCCTTGTACATTCTGTCGTATGCTTCGTAGCTTGTGTATTCTCCATCACTTGTCTGCTTAGTAACTGTAAATATTCCCAACTTAATATAGTTAATTTCTTTGCCAACCTTAACGCCCTCAAATATGGTAATCTCCTTATTTTCGAGGCTTATTGCTGGCATATAAATAGAAAAGGTAACACTGCTACTGCAAGTGTTACCTATCGTAATTTCATTATTGGGATTTATCATGTTTAGAAACTTGAAATTGTTGAGTGTTTCGATATATTCTTTTCCTTCAACAACATACTTGGAATAGTATCTTGCACTATTTCCCCTAACAATTTCCGTCATAGCTGTGTCTAATATCTTCATTCTACACCGCCTTTATTGATTAATTAATGGCTTATCATAAACTCAATTGAGTATAATTTAGCTGGTGTAATTTCTTCGCATTTATCGAATGCGTCCATAGGAAGCATTGTCATGTCAGGCACTTCAATCTCTTGTTCATTGATTTCTTGCAATTCTTCCTGTAACTTCTTTAAGTTCTCTGATGTAATCTGATACTGATTATCGTTGATAACTGGATTGCCGCTGTCGTCCTTATCTGCATACTTAACCTTAGTATCTTCTACGGTCTGTAATGTTGCCTTGTACAGTTCTTCTAATGCCTTAATATTGCACATAACAGCCATAGCAATTCTGCCTGTAGTCTTGTCGTGCGATATGTTACTTAAGCTCTGAAATCTGTCTATTAACTCACTTGTTTTAAGTTTCATGTGGAACTCTCCTTTATTTCTGAATTAAACTTAGTTTCGCTCCGACTATTAATCCGTCCTCATTCTTTGCCCTTGTAAGGTACGGATATGTCACATCTCCTGTGTATATTGTCATTTCTTTTTGCGTACCTCCTAAAAATAGGACTTGTGCTGTTGGGAATGGGTTATTTATGTCGCTTACTACATTATCAAGCAATAGTGCCTGCTCACCTGTTAGCGGCGGTAATTGCAGTTCAATCTTGTCTTTGAGTGCTACAATCGTGCCTACCATTTCTCCATAATCGTTTCTTCCTGTATTTTTAGACCATATCTTATTCCTACTGTATGTGTAGCCGTTATATGCTACTGGGAATCTAACCCCCTCAATCACAACTGCGTCAATCAATCAAACCACCCCTTTCAAGGCATTAAAAAAGGAATGTACCATTTCTGATACATTCCTTAGTGTGGTTACAAATTTCTTGCAACCATTATATTTATTTCTGTTTGAGCCATTCTAATATTCTCAAGAAAATCTATGCAACTTCATTGAATAATTGCAGTATAAATTCTCTTCCAAGCTGTGTTATTCTCCTGTGATAAATAACCTTACCATTGTCAAGGATTTCTTGCTTAATCTCTTCATATCCCATACTGCTGTATGGTGAGTAAAGAACCCAAGTTCCATTGACACTGTATTGAATTTTTTTATCAGCAAGTAACTTGTTAAGTTGAATGGCAGATTTCAGATTCAGTTCCTTAGCAATCTCTGTCATTGTGTATGTCTTATTGACATGTGTTAAGATAGCGTTCTTTCTTTCTGCCTCAACTCTTGCTTGTCTTTCTTTTTTTAACTTTGTTAATAGTTCTATTCCAAAGTCTGGATTATTCAGTATTTCATCAATAACATTATCAGTAGCATATATTCCATTCTTGCGAATTGACGGAATAATCTCGTCTGCCACTAATGCTTGAAATTTCTCTGCTGTTTCGTTTTTGGCTTTCATTGCTAGGCGGTAGAAGATGTTTTCTGGGATAAAATCTGGCAATCCATCTTTTCCAATCGGCTTTAAATTTCCGTGCCAACTTGTTGGCACGCCTAATTCATCAAGGTATTTCCTAATTGTTTCCCATCTAACAACCTCGTTACCACTTGCGGCTACTCTTGTAAACCCAAGTCCTCTAGCAACATTTTCCAATCTTAAGTACGCAACGCCATTCTGCTCATAGCAGTCTACGCCGCAAATATTCTTAGTGTTCATAGGTACTTTAATCTCATTGTGAGAACTATCTTTTGTAGTTGGATAATTATAACTCATTATTTTACCTCCTACAAAAATTTTATCATTTGCTCTAAACAGAATCTATTGCGTAGTGGGAGTATATGCCCACAATGCCTCACGCAATAATATTATGCTACTTCCTTTGTAGCCTTGTCCTGTTCCTTTAAATTAAAATTATTAACATTGTCCTGAATGGTTTCTATCTGCTGCAAAACTCCCATAAGAACATATGAAACTCTTTCGTTTTCCATATTTGCTAAAACTTCTGTTACTGTTGCGTGCGCAATTTCTGACGCTATGTCAATATTTGTTACGATTTCTACATTACTCATTTGTTTTTCCTCCGAAAATAATCTTGAATTTTCCGAAAGAAACTGATATGATAGATTTATCAATTCCTTTCGGATTGGTGCTTTTAAAGCGTTGTGTTCGTTGGTAGCGGTGCAACGCTTTATTTTTTTTGCCCTTTTACTTTTTCAATGCCTTTTTTAATCAAATCAAGTATTGTATATCCGCTTTTATCAGAAAAATTCATTATTTCTTCCTTTTCCTCTTTGGTGACACGAATATATATTCTTTCATTTTTAGGATTGTCGAGTTTAGGTCTACCTTTTTTATTGGACATATACTCACCTCTTTTCTGTCCGCACATTTAATATAAACCGTACGCACAAAAAAGTCAAGCACTTTTTCAATAAAAAATGGAACGCACCGAAAGATACGCTCCATTAAATAATTTATTCAAGTGTTAATGTCTTTTTAATAAGTTTTTTATCAATAAATGACGAATGGGCTTCCACCTCTAAATCTACATTACTTCTATCATTTAAAATAAACGCTTCTGCAATTGTAATAGTCGTGTTTGGCTGTATTTCTTTCATAATATTATCTTCCTCTTCGACAACTTTGAGTAAAGGATAATCCAATTCTACGCCATTTTGAAAACAATTTATGTCATAATTATATGCAGCTCTGGTATTGTCTTTAGAATTATTAGTGAAATCAAAATAAACAATAAGTATATCTTTTTCATTATTATTTATAATTTCATGCTTAAGATACTTAAATTCCGTATTGTTATAAGTGGCATTATCACTGCTTTTTTCTGTTGTGGTATTAGTGTTTTCTGTCTTTGTATCGGTACTTCTATTGCCGTAAACTATTATCAAGACTAAGACAAAAGCTATTGCCAAACCGATGTAAAGTTTCTTTTTCTTTTTCATATTGCGTTACCCCTTTGCTTTTTATATAGCAAAAGAATAACACAATACATTTATCTTATCAATATGGAAAAGCCGCTTGTCCTGTCATATTAGTATAGTTATTAGCTTTATCTTGTACCATTGTAAACAGCTTATCTGCGTCACCTTGTAATGTTATGTTTACATTATTGTTAGCTTCTGACATAGCCGCTACAACTGCATTGTAAACCGCTGGATAAACTGCGTTGGCAATACCTGTTGTGATTTCCTGCTGATTGGCTACTGCTGTTCTTCCGTCCATAGTACCAACCATTTCAGGTCCAACTTCGTTTGCGACAAACAATTGTCCTTTGCCTGGGAATCCGCCGTTTGCATACCAATCAATACTGACTTTTGGCACTCTAGGCGGTGCAAGACTAAATTCTCCGTCAATCTTAAAGTGTGGTGTATCAATGTGTGGAAATTCAAGTCCTAAATCATTCCACCACTGCTTAAAGCTGTTCCAAGCGTTCTGTATCTTAGCTTTAAAATCTTCGATAGCCACAGAAATGCGTTGAAGTGCTGGTTTGCTATCCCACCAATCTACAATATCATCCCACTTCCCTTGAATACCTTTTTTAATTCCGTCAGCTAAGTTTTCCCATTTTTCCTTAGTAAACCACGGTCTCACATCATTGCTCCACCAAGAAACAATTGCAAGACTGTTCCACCAACCAACGATTGAATCCCATTTTTCTTGTATTCCTAATTTCATTCCATCAACAGCGTCAACCCATGTATCTTTTTCAAACCACGGTGCAACATTATTATTCCACCAGCTAACAACAGCTGTATTGCTCCACCAATCTGAAAAACTGTTCCATTTTTCGCTTAAAGATGTTTTTACGTTGTCTCCCAGTTCTCCCCATTTCTCCTTAGTAAACCATGGTGCAACACTTGTAGTCCACCAATTTGCTATATCATCTTTATGCCCAAATGTGATAGTTTCTATCACTCCGTCAATAAAGCTAGGTAAATCTTCAAATGGTGCTTTTATAAGATATGCTAATTGGTCAAACATTGACATATCTATTTTCTCGCCTGTAAGTGCTTCATTTAGTTTATTGCCTATATTAAATCCAATAATAGCTGCACCAATGCCACCTACGATTCCTGCTCCAATAGTTAAGCCTATTTCTGTCGCTGTACCAGCTCCCATTATTACAGATAAGTCAGTAGTTAGCATAGTTTGCAGACCTTTTAATAGTCCACCTCCACCAGCAAAACTCTTTAATCCTTTCTTTATAGCACTCCAACTTAATGCGTCTGATATTCTTTCTCCTATTTTTTTGCCTAAACCGGTAAACTTCATAACTCCAAGAACTGACATGATTGTAGTTTCAACGGGTGCAGATTGAAATAGTCCTTGCCATATTTCAATAGCTGCTTTTATAGCTTCCCAGATTGCCCTGCCTACACTTGAAAGAACTTCTACCCAATCAATTCCAGCAAGATAATCTCCCATTTTTCTGCCTATTCCGTACCAGTCTACTTTATCAATGGCATCTGCAAACCAATTAAAAATTCCTGCCACAAGGTTAGATGTATCTTGTCCTGCCTTAAAGAAATCGCCAACAGCAAAATCTTCAAATATTCTCTTAACAGGTTCGAGTGCTTTCTCTATTCTGTCAGCCCAGGCAACCGCCGAATTTTCCATATTAGCAAATGCTTTATTCCAAGCTGCTTCATATTCTGCCGCCGCCTTAGTAATATCATCTGTCAAATCAATAGTGCTACCGCCGCCACCGCTTGAGCCTTTGCTTGAGCTTGTATCGTCCTGTAATTTATTTATTTCATCAAATCCCATAAGGGATAATGTAGCTTTCTTAGCTGAATCAGCTACATCTTGGTAGCCGTCTGAAATATCTTCTAAGCCATCTGATGTGTCTTTATAGCCGCTTTGTCCAAAGCTCTCAAAGTCAATCTTAACCCCCATTAAAGAAGCAAGGTTGACTAATAATCTTTTGATTGCAATAGTAACGCCGTTTACAACTGGCATAACCTTTGAAAGAATTGGGATAAATAGCTGTCCTGCTACCATTCCTACCTCTTTCATATTGTTACCGAACTGGCGTAACATATTTGATGGGCTGTTAATCGTGTTGGCTAAATCGCCCCAAGATACTTTTGATTGGTCTAATATTGCTAACACTCTTAACTGCTGTTTTTCCATCTGTGTCATTTCTGATACAGACTTAGAAATGCCTAAGTTATAGGCATACGTCGCTAATGTAGCATTAGTAATATCAATACCATATTTATACAATGCCCTTGACTGCCCGATTAAGCCGCTTTGTAAGTTCTGTGCTACTGTTGAATAGTCCACATTAAAAAGTGAGCTTATATCGCCCGCAAGCATTGTCATTGACTTTGTTATTGCTGTTGTTGCTTCACCCGTCTGTCCTAGTGAGTTAGTGACAGAGGCTAACTGTGAAGCGTACTGTGTTATCTCTTGTATGTTAAGTCCTAAGTTCTTTGCTCCACTTTCTTCAAGCAAACCGCCTTGAACATTGACTTTTAAGCCTGATAGTTTTCCAAGAGTATCATTTACTCTACTTTGAAAACTTTCTGCATATGCTGTTGCGTTATCATAGCCGTACTTTTCGTAATCTTTATCCCATTCCGAGCCAATCTTGCCAAATGCAACCGCTTGATAGTTGAACGCCTCAATGTAATCTGTTGTTGACTTGATGGCTTCTATAAGTTTCTTACTGCCACGAATTACCATAAAATAAGTGGCATAAAACTTACCTATTGCACTTGCTAAGTTCCAACTACTTCTAGTTGCTGTCCTAGCACTTGTAGAAACGCCATACAACGACTTTTGAAGTGAGTTTGAAGAAGTACCCACCTTGCTACCTTGACTAGCAAGATTAGCCAATGCGTTAGTCATTTGAATAACATTCTGGCTTACTGTTGGCGCTCTTGATAGCGTTGTCATTAAGCCATTTAAAGCATTGCCTAGCTTTGGAATGTTTACAACGGCGTTTTCTATGCTCTTACTGCCTAGCTTACCAAGTGACTTTGCAAATTCTGTGACTTGTGTTGCATTTTGCGGAATAGCTGATATGCTTGCAACTGCCTTTGTGACAGCTTGAAGTGATGTAGCTGTGTTAGTTAGTGCAACTGAATCAACAGAACCTATTTTTGTGATATTTTTGGCAAGTCTTGTAAAATCTGCTGTTCCTGCGTTCATATTCTGCATAGCAGAACCTAACTGACTAACACCACTCGCAAGACCGCTTAATGATGAACCATTCACAGTCGCAAGTGATGTTGACAGCCTTGTAAGCTGATTTATCAGTTTATCAACAGAATTGATAGCTTTAGTGGCAGTACCAGTAATTTTAACCTCTAAACTGTCTAATTCCACGCTTTACCCCCCTTTTTATAGGATTGTTGGCGGTAATCCTTTCTTTTCAGCTCGTGCCGCCCATTTCTGTTCATTGAGTAACATTCGCTGTAACTCTTTATCGTAGGTATCTTCTTCGCTTTTTTCCGTTTTTTCTGATAAAATAGCCTGCTTCGGATATTCAATGTGTGTATCTTTACTAAATGCCGCACCAATGCCGCAAGAAATAGCCGGTATTGCATAGACAAAAAACCAGTTATACATTTCTGCATCTCGATTTTGTCTATCAATCTTTTTGCCTTTTGCGTATAGTAATAATTTTGTAGGTGTCATTCTTAGAAAGTCTGAATAACTAACGCCTAGTGAACTGGCTAAGACAAAGTATTCTTCCCAGATTATTTTGTGGAAGTCTGCTTTTTCTTGTGGTCCTGTGGAACTACTGTCGGCTTCTTCTGTTCCTGTGTCGCTTCTTCCACATTGTTCGCCATTTCCTCTAACATCGTTGTTATCCCTGACAGCTCGAAAAAACCATCATCTTCCATCGCTTTCTTGATTTCTTCAAACAACGTTCTATATCCGTAACTCTTATCTGTCTTTCTTTTCTCTGTAATATATGCCCTAGTGAGTTCCTTTGCTTCATCCATAGTTACTGGGTTATTGTCAATACAGCCTGCATAAATGGCGGTAATGCAAATCTCTGGCACATCTGCTGTCATATTTGCTAATCCATCAAAGGAAGCCTGTGCAACGCTTTTATCTGTCTGTGCAAGTAAGTAAGAACCATTAACGACAGAAAACATTTTCTGCACTATTTCTTTGTGCTCTGCCGCACCAAAAGAGAACTCAACTTTGTATTCTTTTCCGTTTACATTAATATTCATCATATTTTCCCTTTCCCCCTATGCTTTAACATAGGAAAGGGGCAGTCCGTAGACCGCCCTTTCAATCAATTGTTATTCTGTTACATCATCAAGATATGATGCGTAGTCGGCTGTTTTGGCGTTTGTGCCACCAATCGACACAGCCTTTGATTTAGTCGATTGGCTTATCATTCCCCCACCTTTGTTACTGTGAATGTGCCACCAGTGCCTTCAACAACTTGAAGCTTGTCTGTGCATTCGATAGGTGAAGTGTTAGGAACTGCTGTTACTGTCATTTCAAGTACCGAATCAGTACCAGAAACATCATTAGGTGTCGCTGTTACCTGTCCGACAAATGCGTACTTAGCAACCGCACCTAATCCGTCAGAACCATATAACTGAATAATGTCTAACTGCTTACCTTCTGCTTTGATTAAGTCCTGCAAATAAGCCTTCTCAAGGTTTCCTGTGTAAGTCTTAGCGTTAGATGTTTTGATACCCATTAAGAATGTCTGTGAATCATCTTCAAATGTTGTGCTTTCAACTGTGTTAGGTGCTGATACTGGTGCTGAAATCGACTTAGCCTCAACCATTAACTTGTATGAGCCTGCAAAACCATCTTCGCTATGTTCCTTGTAGATAACCCTAGCTTTATAACTTGTACTTGCCATTGCCTTGTCTACCTCCTAAAAATTTGCAAAAAAATAAGAGCATTTCTGCTCTTTGTTACATTAATCTGTCATTTGCCGCTATCATTCTTCTGAATCTAGCGGTACTCTTATGTACTTTATTACTGATTGAGAACTCTGGCATTGCATTGCCTTGAAATCTCATTGTCTTGAATGTATCTGTAATTATCGCCATAACCTTACGACAGTCAGACTTGTTTGTATTAGCTGTAACATCTACTTGAAATGTCGCTAACAATGCGTTAATTGTCTGTCCGTCAAGTGTTTGTCCTTGTTCTACTGCTGGCAGTAAATGAATGTATACTGTTGGGAAAACTGCTTGACCGCTGCTTTCCCCCTCATTGGTTATAACTATCTTTGGATATGTCTTTTTAAGCTGTGTTAGGGTTTTAGCCTTGACAAGTGCTGTGACTGTATTTTCAAGGTCTGTCGCCCAATCGTTTGCATTTGCCATTAACTAAACACCTCTCTTGCTATGTAAAGATTATCGCTTCTTGCAAAATGAAAAAGTCGCTTTTCAGCGACCTTTCTTAAATAACTCTTCATATGTTCTTGCCCCTTTTCTATATCTATGAATTATGGTTTTTCTTGATGTGCCTGTTATTTTTTCCCATTCTGTCAAATTGTGTTCTTCTTCACCAACCCTAATAATTATCTGTTGGGGCTTATTTATTATTTTTGTATTCTGAATTAATTCGTCAACAGTACATAAACCTTTTAAATATCTTTGATATCTACTTCTCAATGTAGTCATTGATATTTCATATTCTTTATGTAAATCAAGTAATGTTTTTTCTTCTCCGTTTATAACTATCTTTCTTGTACATCTTTTGTTATAATTTTGAACATCTTTATCAGCCCATCTGCAATTAGATGGCTCATAATTGCCATTAACATCTATTCTGTCAAGGGATTGTTCAGCTTTAGTCTTTTTATTATCGTACCCATTTTTGTAAGCCCAATTAATAAAATTTTCTACATTTTTTAACCATTCATCACATACTTTTATTCCTCTGCCACCATATAATGAATATGAATCACAGTTTGGGTTATAACATCTGTATTTCATACCATAATAAATGCTGTACAACTTTTCGTGTGAGTATCCGTGATTATGATAGCCTTTCTCCGCGCTTATACAACCGCAAGATTTTGTGTGTCCATTTTCGAGAGAGTCTTTTCTTGTAATAATAAAATTCCCACAATCACATTTGCATTTCCAGTATGCGTGGTGCTTATCATTTGGATTTTTCACTTTTTCAACAGCTATTAATCTGCCATACCTTTTCCCTGTTAAATCAATCGCTTTTCCCATAATATCACCTCTAATTAAATTTTATAATTTAATTATAAACCCATATATTATAATTATCAAGTGTTTTATTAAACTTTACAATTTAATTTTATTATGATAATATATTAAAAATAATATAAAGGAGTTGATTTTATGTTAAAAGACGAATTAAAAGGTCTTATTGTATCTCAAGGTTTTACTATGTCACAAGTAAATGCTGAATTAAATCGTAGGCACGGAACACAACTTTCTTTTCAAAATTTTAGTAATCGCTTTCGCAAAGAAAGTTTTACTTATAATGAAGTTATGGAAATTCTCGATATAATAGGTTATAGAGCAGAGTGGGTTAAAATTAACTAAATACTCTTCTTGCTACTTCAACATATTTCTGTATGATTTCCATATCAGCCTTATAAACAGGCATTTGTGCTTCTACGCCGTGTGTAAGAACTAAGTTTCCGTCATCATCATAGTAACCCCACACTTTTTGTACGCCGTGATGTTCGCCGTATGAGCCTATAACCATACCATTAACAACACCTTTGTCGTGTGGACTACTTCCAGCCGCTCCATTGTAGAATACGCCAGCTCCGAACTCTATAAACATAAGTTCTTTGCCCTCTACAATTAATTTTGCTTCAACATATTCTCCTGCGGATTTCATTTCAACATAGCTGTGATGGCTTGTATCTGAACCGCTACGAACACCTTTCTCATCATATGTATAACTAGCTTTTGCCATATTTTCATCTATAACAGGTATTCCAACTTCTGCAAGCTCTTTGACAAGCTGTGAAGTTTTTTTGATAAGCCAGTTCTTATACTGTTGTAGCTGTCTGATAGCTTCATTCACGGACTTTTCAGACAATGATATATTAATTGTATGTCTTGCCATAAACACGCTCCTTAACTGCTTGCAAAACAGCTTGTCTTATACTTTCATTTATTGGCTCTTGCATAGATGGGATTGTCTTTCCTTTAAAGATAGAACCAACTAGCTGTTCATTTCTCTGATACTTCGTATTTACCACCTACTTTACAACTGCTTTAAGCATATATTTAGTTGAGTACAATGCTGGCTTAATGCCTACAATCGTGAAGTCTGCTGATGTTTCATCAACAAGTCCGTCAGATGTGTATGTAGGCTTACTATCAAGCCATATAAGGTCGCCTTTTTGAATAGGTAATGTATTCCTATCTGTCAGTAAAATAGCGTCAAAATCAGCGGTATCAAAGCCGTATTCCTTGCTTTGTGCTTCTCCACCGCTGAACGCTATGTTCGCTCTAAAATCGACCGGCTCTGAAAAACCTGTTTTCTCTTCAAGGACTTTAGGTATCTTATTTCCCTCGTCGTCAAGATAAGGAATAAAGTTACCCTCTGTGTCTGTATATCCCTCATAAAGAATATTGCCATCATCATCTCTTTCATAGATAGTTACTGTCTGCCCTTGAAGTGAATACTTCATAGCCTGCTTATTAATGTCAAGCATTGTTCTTTACCTGCTTATAAATCTGATTAACACCTGTACTTGATAATCCGGACACAATTCCTACTGCTATTGCATTAAGAATGTCATTTGCCGGAAAGTCAGGTATTACATACATACCTATAACGCCTAAGATACCGCCTGCAACGCCTACGATTATAGGAATGTAATTATCCTTAATGTGTGGGATTGCTTTGGCTCCTAAGCCTATCAGATATGTAATTACAACGATTGCTACAACTGTTGTTACCGATGTTATATCCATTTTAATCTTTACCTCCATTCTTTAAGTGAATTTCCTGTATTTCGTTATACATCTTAGTTACCATCCCATTGCCTCCTAATGCGTGATATGCGTTATACATCTCAACAAAATTGTCATAGGCATAAGATGGTATTTCACCTATTTTCATATACTTATCGTGATATTCGATAAGTTGTACTCGCAAAAGCAACATTGTGCCTTTGCTATTGGCGTCTTTGTCTTTTTTCTGTTGCTTCAGAAGCCAAACTATATATCCAAGTAATATCGGTAATACTACGGTATAAGTTTGTAATAAAAATTCTTTCATTTTATATCTCCTGCAAAATTAATAGGCACACCGCCCACCACCCTTAATGTGTGCCGCCTGCTACCATATTGCCGACATCAGTAACATGGTAACGCACAATCTTCTTTATAAAACCTTAGCAAAAGGAAATACCCCAACAAACAAGCTGTCTCTATTTCTCCAAGTTCTGTTGACACCGCCCTCGCTTAAGGCAGACATAAAGTTTTCGCCTGCCTGTGAATGGTCGTAGACAGCCAGATTAACAATAACGCTCTCAAATTTCTTCAAGTCCTCGGTTATCATTTCATCTGTGTAGCTGTCGGGGTAATTTCTTCTTGCTTTTACATCTTCTGTAGCCTGTTTAATAAGCTGTTCAATTACCGGATTATCTTCCTTGTTATCGAACACGACCACATCAGATGTTGTTTCATCATCATTCGTGACTGTATCAATATGAAATTGTTTAAGTCTGATTTTGACTTGCTCTAATGTGGTGTATTCCATAATTTCAGCTCCTATAATCCTAATTTCTCAATTAACAGTTCTTTAAGTTCTGCTCCTGTAAGCTCCTTTGCGTTCTCAATACCTTGTTCTGCGGCAAGTATCTGTAAGTCCGCTGTTGGCATACGCTTAATAGCTGTCTTTGTGTAATCGCTTGTAGGTTGAACAGGGAATTTGTCCTGCTCTTCCTCATACTTAAGCTCATCTCCATAAACAGCTTCCTGTCTTACATTATCTGCTGTTACTTCTTCGCTCTGCTTTGCGGCGTTGATTTTATGTCGTCTTAATAACATATAAACACCTCTTACTTTCCGAACTTAGCAAGAACAACCTTTGAATCGTTGCTTAAGACTGCCGTATAGTGTTCATCGCCAGAGATAACAGTTGTCTTTGCAAGAATATCTCTGTCTGATTCAATCTCAACGCTTCTCTTCATATAGATTGTAAGTGCGTTCTCTTCCTCTGATACGCCATCTGCACCTGTGTCCTCGTTAGGGTCTTCTGCTGATACAATAACAATAGGACAAGCGTAGAACTCTGTTGTAACAGCCTTTAACTTGCTACCTACCTTGATTTCCTTGTCCTTTGGCTTAAGCGTATGTGCAAGTGCTGTGTCAAGATGAACATTCGTTGCATCCTCGCTTGTTGTATCAGCTACAACATTGATTGTTCCTGTTGAATCATCAAGCTCATACTTAACTAACTTAACTTTCTTTGACTTAACAACCTGTGCTCCCGCAATAGAACCGATAGTTCCATTCATAATTACATTAAGTGGGTACTTGTCATTGCTCTTGAAATCATCGTCATTAAGCAATGTGGCTTCCTGCGCTGGATTAATGAATAATATCTTTGTAAGTGATGAATCTGATTCATCATCAAATTTGCTATTAGCCGCTACAACTGCTGAATAGCTGATAGGTGCTGCTGTTCCATCGTAATCAATAGGTGCTGTGCAAAGTGCGTCATAGCTGTCATTATCAACCTTTGCAGCGATTGACATAGCAATCTGATTGATAGCTGTACCAAGTGGGTCGCCATAACCAGATAACACTGATTCGTCTGTAAGTTCTACTGCCTTACCTGCTTTCTTAACCTTTGCTTCTGTTGTAGATGTTGTAAGTACTGTTGTACCCATAGCAACACCTTCTGCTACATCCTGTGCATCACCTATATAAGCGTATTTTGGGACAACAATAGTGCTTCCCGGTCTGCCTACAAGTGTTGTATCAACTCTTGCAATAGGCGAAAACTTAATCTTCTTTGGTAACTTAGCTGATACCATATCAGCCATTACCTGTGGGTCTACTAAATTTGCTAACTTAGTCTGTGGCATAGTTTATTTACCTCCGTTTTCTACTCTGTGAACTTCTTATAAAGCTCTGGATTCTTATTTTTGAACTCCACTCTTTCGTGGTAATTCATCTTGTTGAACTGTTCCTGTGTTATCGCGCTTTCTTCTCCACCGCCTGCATTAATAGCCGGTCTTGATTTAAGCCACTCTGCCTTAGCTTCTTTAACCTGTCTTTGCACTTCATTGGCAATTACAGTTGCTATAAGGCTATGGTCTGCGTCTGCAACTGCCTCAATCAAAGAATCAATATCCTTTCCATCGCCTATAACTTTCTGATAAGCATTGACAGCTTTCATATGATTAAGCTCTTTGCTCATGTTCTCGAACTTTTCAGCCTGCAACTTTTCAGCTTCCGCCTTTGCTTCCGCTTCCTGTTCTTCTGCTGTCTGCTTTGAACGAAGTTCTTTCTTGTACTTAGCTGCTTCTGAACTGGCTTTATCGGAAGCGTTCTTATACTTCTCTTTTTCAGCTCTTTCACTAGCAAGCTGTGCCATAAGTTCTTCTACACTAGGTGTCTGCTCTTCGTTCTGTGGCTCATTATTAGTTGTTGGTTCTGTTGTTGTGTTAGTTACATCTGCCATAATTTTTTTACCTCTGCTTTCTGCGTTTTTTGTTGTTCTCTCAACTTCTTGCGATATTTGTATTGCCCTTTCTCTAGGGCATATAAAAAGCCACAAGGTATTTCTACCCTGTGGCTCAATATCAATTATTTATCTGTCCTGCTCTTATCTATAACCGGACTATTTTCTGTCTGGTCTGATAAGTCTTGCATTGTGCGGTCTTTGTTAGGTGATTGTTCACCATCTCCGCCCTCTGCTTGATTCTGTGTATCTTTGTTGATTATGCTGTCTTGATATGCCTTAACCATTTCTCCGCTTCTTGCTACAACATCGTTAGGGTCATCAAAGAATGGGATTGCATCAACTGCATCTTTAAGGCTAAATCCGTGGCTTATCAATGTCGCCATAGCGTTAACCTTAGTTGACATTTCATAAGTTTTTTGCCGCTTAATGTTAGGTTTTACATCTCTTGCCCTTAATTTAAGTAACGGATTGCTGCTGTTAACATTGTTTGACAACTTGATAGCCGCAAGAACAACTTTTATCTCTTCCATTTTGCAGCCATCAGTAATTAATTGCTGTTTTGCCGCCGCTGTCTCAGCCTGTGACCAGCCTGTTGCGTCTGACATTGCAACTCCTGTACTACCACCACTGTTATCATTTCGTTGTGGCACATTGCATTTCTGCAAGATTATCTGTCGCCTTGATTGAATATTGTTAAGCATACCTGTGTAATCGTAATTAATTGCAAGCGGCTCAACTATTGGGGTTTTGCCATCTGCTGATGTATAGGTCTGCATCCATTCTCCAGATTTTGGCTTTCTTACTTTTTCAGTGATATGTGGTGTCCCATCTTTATCAACTGTCGTTTCCTGTTCAACCGGGAAATCAACATCATTTGTGTGCCATACTGCTTGTGTATTCTGTTCAACATCATTTGTAAAATCTGAAATGAGTAGGTTTAAGTTATCCATTTCAGATATTTGACGTTCAAAACAGCCCATTCTATCAAATGACCTTGTATATTCAATAATAGGAATTTTATGTAATGGATTCTCTTCCCCACTTCTCTCTAAAAATCCCCATTTCGTTTTTCCTTTATTTTTTCCGTTAGTAATTTTTATTCCGTCGGTAATTTCATATCTCGTATCTTTGGTAAAACAAGTGTAATATCTTGTGCCGCTATGTTTGTCTTTGATATAAGTACCTGCAAGAATAATCCTCTTGTCACTATAAGCTGTTGACCTTACAACAAATGTTGTTCTTGGGTCTAATACATTATATGTGAAATAGCTTTCCCCATCCTCGTATTCTGTATTCACATCAATGAGGGCATATCCAACACCACCGATTTCAACATATCTTGCAAGTTCCTGTTGCTTCTGTCTTGCGTTCTGTGATTCGTAGCAACTGTTTAATTCTGCTATAGCTTCTGTGAGGTTAGAATCCTCATTGTCGCCATTTTGAACTAGTGTTATAGGATTCCCCCACTTAAAACCTAAATTAAACTCTGTGACCTCGTTAGCCACATTATCACAGCACTCACAGTCAATGTCTGGTCTGTAAGTCTTTGGATTCTTCCTAACTATCGGCTGTATTCCTGCGTCATAATCAAGAAGAAACTGTATTCTGTTGGAATTAATATCATGTTCCAAAATTGCTTCACGCAAAATTGGTATTATATTGTCAGGTGTTATTTCTTTTGCACCTGTATAAATAGCAATTCTTCCTGTCTGCATTATCTACACCTCTAATAAAATGTCATGCCGCTTGAACTTCTGCTTTGTGGTATTTCCTTAATCTGAAAATCATCATCATCGTTAGGCACATACCATATCCATTTGTGGCAATGCTTGCACGCTAATTTATGTGTTCTTGTGTCTTTGCTGTCTGCCTTAGTCAAAAACTTATGGCAGTTCGGACACATAATTGATTTATCTTTATTCATATTTCTACCTCGTTGCATAACAAAAAGCACCGCTACAATTAAGTAACAGTGCCTCCGATAAGGAATATATTTATGAAAAACAGCTCTGTAATTTCTTACAGATACAGTATATCATTAGCGCAATATGACATTCTATGACATCTTTAAATATGTGTTGCCATATTTTTCTTCAAATGCCTTAAGAGCTTTTCCATGAAGCCTGATAATTTGTCTCCATGAATATTTCATTTCTGTAGCGATAACCTCGAAAGTTTTCTTTTCAATATATCTTGAAAACAGAATATTATAGCAGTCTTCATTCTCTATACTGTCTATTTGCCCTATAATCAAGTTTTTCTTTTCAATGTATTCATCTATCATATTATCAAGATTGCGCTCCATTTCGTCAATTTTGGCGTATGTAGAGCCTATTTTATCTGGGTCAGATGATGATATTACCTTTTCTTCGTTTCCAATAGCCGATATGCTGCAAGAAAGTTCTCTAAGCTGTGTTATTTCTGTCAGCTTATTGTTTATCATTCTGTTAAGTCTGCTTATTTGATTCAAATAGTCCTTAGTTGTCATATAAACCCTCCTCTTATATCGGACTTGATATTATTACTGTCTGCTTTATCCTATTTCCTTTTGTCATTCTTAATGCAAAGTTTGAGAAAACATCTGGAACATCATCTAATTGTTTTTTGCCTGATACCGAATACTGTTTTAATAGTGACATCATCACTCCATACGGCTCATTTGGCTTGTACTTCGATGGGTCTTTGAAAATCACATGCTGTAAAATCCAGCTAGAGCACTGGAAGATTCTTGCTTCCTTATTCGTCTCTGTAGGTGTATCGGTGATGTTGCAAATCCAGCCTTTAGATTCGACACGTTTATTGACTTCCATTGCCACACGGTCACCGCCAGCATTTCGCTCGAACTCGCACTCCTGCACCTCGTTATTCACCAGAATGTTAGCAGCGTTCTCATACTGCATCTCATAATCGGCAGTATTGTCGCACACGGCATCCACGCAGTAATAATCATCACCGTACTTTTGAAGAACCGGAAGAACAAAATAGTCCGTTCCTTTCCCCTTCGTATCGCACTGAGCTGTGATAATTTCTGGTTCTCCGTGTGGCAGATTAAGGTATCTGCGGATTTTATCGTCCGGGAATAATAAGCCCTCACGTTCTATAGGGTCTTGTTTATACAGACAGCGATATGAGATTTCATCCATAAGCAGCTGAATATCTTCAAAATCCTTTACTGTATAGCCACCAAATTCAAAGTCAAAATTACTTTCTCCTGTTACTGGGTCTACATCAGGTACGGATATTACTTTAACTCGTTTGTTTCCCTCATAAGCTTGTATAATACGTCCTATTACGTCTCTAACGCTCCACCTTGTAGCAATATGTATTTCTTTACATGGGTTTCCATCCTCGTCCGGTATCTTTCTTTGTCGTGCATCTACTGCATATTTATCCCACAATTTATCAAGATAGGTTGGGTTTAGTGCTTCTTCAATGCCGCCTATCATATCATCAACTAGCAGAAATTTATTGGCTCTGACTTTACCGGCATTTTTACTGCCGACAGATGTACATTGTACAGATTGAAATGGCTTATATTTTCCTACGTTAAACTGTTCAAGTTTTGCATTTGTACTTGTTACTTCAAGTCCAGGGAACACTTCTCCCCATGTATACTCGTCAGCGTTTGTGACAATATCGTATACTCCATCATAATACATTCGTGTAATGTCTCCGCTGTGTGAATAAAAAAGGTTATATCCGTTTGAGTACCAACCTATAACCGCAGAATGGAAAAACTTTTCGATTGTGGTTTTTCCTGTTCCGGGTGGGAGAGAAATACATAAAATATCATATTTATCATCAATCATGCCTTGTAATGCTTCTATTAAGCCTATTTTGATAAACTGTTTTCTTCTCGGCATATAGAATCTTTCTTTAGGTTCACGTTTCTTTTCTATGTATCTAAAAAAACTGTCAACAACCTTGTTTTGCGCTTCAATCAGTAAAATATCGTAAAACCAATTAATCAGCTCATATTCCGTTTTATTTGCAAACGCATACTTTTCTAAATCCCAAATTGTACCGCCTGTTTTAGTCATGCAGAAGCCCTCTATAAGCTCTTTTGCCCTCTTAGTAAGTTGTAGTCCATACTCAATATCTTTCTCGCCATTTATGGCTACACTACAAGCGTCTACATAGGCATTAATTACTTGCTCGTCTATTCCTTTATCCTTTATGTAGTTTTCATATCCGTTTACTGTGGAAATAAGGCTCTGACTAGCCATAAGAAAAGCACCTCCACTTTTCAGCAAAGGTGCTTATAGACCTCTGCCTATAATTTTTCTAGGGTAGCGCCACAAACCATTTATGTGGCGGTATTTCGCTTTATTTTACTATTATCATATCTTTTATCATTTGGACTGTATTATTTACTGCTTTTTTTAGAATATTATCGTCAATTTCTAAATCTCTTACTTCTCCACTCCTAGCCATTCCTGCGCAGACGCAATCGCTAATCATTTCAAGTACATCTATCAGGTTTACATCGCCTGGGCAGTTCGATAATAAGTGATGTCTTTCGGCTTTGATATGTAGCTGATACCATTCATCATTCACAAAGTCCGTTCCATTGTTTATTGTAGATAAAAAATTATCATAAAACATTTTTTCTTGTGATTTTTTGGTGTAATCGTGATTTTCCCCTCTTTCTTCTATTATTTTTGACAGTTTATACATAACAGCTTCTACATCTTTAATGTGCATATTGTTTGCCTCTTGGAACTTCTCAAAAGTAACATCTTTAGGTGCCGTTCTTGTGTCTCCATTCGGATTTTTATAAATTTCTATCATATAATATTCCTTTCTAGGTTAGCGACTAACTCCATTTGTTAGCCGGTAATTGTTTTTATTCGTTTGCTTTGAAATTGTAAATCGGTTTTATAATGTCAACTATTTCAACAGTGTCTTTTATATTTCCAATTATTTCATCCATTGTTTTATATGCCATAGGGCTTTCATCAATCGTAGATGTATTTACAGATGTTGTAAATATTCCATCCATTGCTTTTTGATACTCTTCTAGCAAAATGCTTTCTTTTGCCTTTGATCTGCTCATTGTTCGACCTGCTCCATGCGGTGCTGAATAATTCCAATCTTCATTTCCCTTGCCAATTCCCAAAATGCAACCGTCACGCATGTTTATCGGTATCAGTACCCTTTCCCCCATTTTTGCAGAAATAGCACCTTTACGAACAATATTTGTATCGTGTTCAATGTAGTTGTGAATTGTTTGAAATTGTTCCGTTTCTTTTGTAACTTTCCAATCCATACGGTAACAAATAATTCTCTGAATGGTTCTTCTGTTGATTTCCGCAAACTCTTGGCATAATTTCATATCGTGCAAATACATTTCTCTATGTTTTCCAACAAGATATGATAACTCTCTAGGAATTTTAGCCGTATTTGTTTTGTAGGACTTCTTTAATTCTTTGATAGCCTTGCTGATTTCTCTTTCTCTTTTACATTTTTTGTATTCAGCAATCAATTCCTCGCTATCTTGTTTAAAGTTTGATTTTCCCGAAATATCGTCAATCGCAATTTGCTGATATATTTCTGCAACTTGCTTTCCGACATTTCTACTTCCTGAATGAATAACAAGATATTTATTATTCTTGCTATCGTTATCAACTTCGATAAAATGGTTGCCGCCTCCCAACGTGCCGCAACTTCTTTTCAGCCAATCTATATTTTTTAACTGTTCCTTGCAATGCAATTTTTCAATAATATCACTTGCGACAGATGAGTTTTCTTCTTCATGAACTTTTCTACCACTTGGAACATATTCTCTAATGATGTTATCTAATTTCTCAAAATCAATATCAATATTCCCCAAGTTTGTAGTAAGCATCCCGCATCCTATGTCAACTCCAACAATGTTCGGTATTACTTTTTCTCCTAAATCAGCAGTAAACCCGATAACACACCCTGCTCCTGCATGAACATCTGGCATAATTCTTATCTTGCAATCCGAAAATGCTGGCTGTTTTACAAGCGTATATATCTGATTTAATGCTTCATGTTCTATATTTTCTGTAAATATTTTCAAATCAGCCATGATACGTCCCCCTTTCCTCTGATAATCAGCAACTAAACATTTACTAGTTCATCCACACGCCTTGTCATTTCAATTGTTGTCCCATTTTCATCTCTTGTACTAACACAAACATATTTGTCATCATGGCTTATCACATTTGCAAGTCTAATTTCTGTTTCATCATCTTTAAAATTGTAGCATTTTCGCATTTCTTCAATGCAGTTATTCATTTCTGATATTTTCATAAAATCACTTCTTCCCCCATAAATTATCTGGTAATTCCTCGCCGCCATAAATCTTGTTAGCGTATTTCTTAAATGTCGGTACGCTACAGCCTGCTACTTTTGCCGCCTTTACCTGTGAAGCCTGCCCTGATATGTATAAGTTAATCGCTTCATAAAACTTGTCTTTGTTTAGTGGGTGTACGCCCATAGCCATAATAATCACTCCTTGTCTGTTTTACATCATTTTCTGTATCATAATTGCCAATATAGCTGTCAGTAAACATATTATTATTGACATTCCCTCTTTAACAGCTGTTGCAATAGATATATCTTCTCTTTCAATGTATTTGATGTTGTAATAAACCCATATCAGCAGCACTATGCCTAATATTAATTTCATAAACATTGTTCCTTTACATCTCTATAAATCTATTTGCTAATTTGCCAAGATATTCAGCATTGGCAAAATGCGTTATTGAGTAGTTAGTGCTTTCTCTGTGTTCTCTGATGAAATGGTCGTTAATCATTCTCTGTAAAACTGTAATGCCCTTATCGTCTGTTTCGTATATAGCGTCAGCATCGAAATGTCCGTGTTCTGTATCTGTGATAGCTGATAGGACAAAACATACATTCTTTAATGTCTTATCTGTAAGTATTGGGTGTACTTTGCGGAAATAGATTTCATATAACTGCATATACATCTTAAACCCATCCTTAACACAATCACATATAGCTGAATTATCTATGTCGTTGTCACAGATGTTGTTGAACCTATTAACCATGTCCTTTTCTTTAAGCAGCATTTCATCTCTTGTGACAGCTCTTGCCGTCGGTTTCTTTGAAAACGATGTATGTACCTCTCCATCAATGTTAATTGATGTATAGTCCTTATCTATATTGTCATTTATATTATCTTTTATATTTATATTATTTTTATTAGTTACAACTTTTTGAACGCCCTCGTTCAAGTTTTTTGAACAGTTTTTCAAGTTTTTTGAATGGGTATTCAATTTTTTTAAACTCCGTTCAAGTTTTTCTTTTTCTTTTCGGTCTTGTTTTTTTGCTTTTATTTTTTCTAATTCCTCATCATTAGGTTTAATCGCGCTATAATTACAAAATTTTACTCCATTAATAAGTTTCTCTGTCTTTTTGATAAAGCCATCATTTGCCAGCTTATTAAGAAGATTAAATGCTGTTGTTTTTGAGCAATTAAGCCATTCTGCAACATAATTTAAGCTTCCTTTAAATTTGCTTTCACCATCTTGCGAAAAGCCATATACCAAAGCATAAGCAATTAGTTCGTTTCCTGTAAGTCCTAATTCCTTTACCATAAACCCTTGAATTGCTATGTAGTTGTCATTTTTAATGTCTGCCATATTGAATACCTCCGCTTGATATTATTTATGTATGCCTGTGATACATACTCCGCTTAATTAGTAAAAACAACAAACAGGCACAGCGGAAGTGCTTTTCGCTTCGTCAAGCTAGTTTGTTGTAATCGGATAGACAGGAATCGAACCTGCATAACTGGTTTCTGAAAATACATTGTTGCTGATTACAGACGACTCCTGCCTATCACTTGGCAATGTTATTACCAGTTATCTTCTTTGATTGCTTACCCATTTGCATACTATCCGTTGTACAGTTTCTTGTGTTGGAAAGTATTTATGGCACTTCATTACGCTATCTGCCATCCTGTTCGCAAATCAACCAACACAAATATTTTAATTATTTCAGCAGGGAATACTGCAACGCCTGCTTATTCGGGAGCTACCCGACAACTTGCTATGGTGAGGATTTGCACCTCCACATGACACTTAAGACGAGTTATCTAAGTTGCAGATTTCAACTCATAAATCTACTGCAATACTGGCTACCTATTTCAGCACATAGCAACTTACTCACACCTCTTAACCTAGGATAAGCCCGCAAACAGCATTACGCACGCAGACCTAAGAAGTGCTTTCAAAACGCCGACATCGTGAATCGAACACGAACAACATTTCTGTTGGATAGCTTAGCAAGCTATTGGAATACCTTTATCCCATATCGGCAAATACCGCCTGTAACGGCTATCAAGGGAAAATGCAATAATATTTTGGGGGAATATTGAGGAAGAACCTTGATAAGTTGAATTTCGCACCTCTGTACGAGGCAAAACTCTCCGAGTGGTCTTGCACCACCCTTAACTGAAACAAATCCAAGAGAGCATATGAAGGAGGACTACCCTGTAAAATGCAAAACAGTTTGATGGTAGTCTACGATAAAAGTAAGACAAACTACCTCAGTGGGATTCGAACCCACGCTAACGGAATCAAAGTCCGGTGCCTTACCGCTTGGCTATGAGGCATTGATATGGCTATTCTGACAATTCTATGTATTTGTCAATGTACCACTTGGCTTTTTGAATATCCTCCAAGCCATTCTTGTTGCCAGTGCGGTAGTTATACTTAAAAGCATTAAGCAAGCAAAATGTCTTTACAGCTTCAACACCAAATATCTCAAGCATAACATCTATGCACTCATATTTACCGGTTGCATAATGGCTAGGATGATTAACATTGTCATTTACCGGTTTTTCATTAACACTAGGTGCAACATCTTTGAGAGGTGTAAAATTGTTATTTTCCCCACCACTTACAACGCAATCATTGCATGGTCGCTCGTTAAATTGTTTCAGCTTATTTTCACAATTAAGGCACATATTTGTCGAACTCATTAAATATCACCTGCCTGTCTGTGATTAGCTCTGTAAGTATCAAATCCCTCTGGGTATCTTGTTTTCAGCTTATCAATGTTAATCTGCATGATTTCATCAAAGCTGAACTCGAAAGAATCGCACATTAAAGCTAAGTACCAACATACATCGCTGATTTCACGCTTTAAATGTTCAGCATCTAACTGCTTTTTATGAAAAACCCATTTCTTAAGCATGTCGTTAAGTTCTCCAACCTCGCCAGATAAACCTAGTGCAGCATTAAGAACACCGCCTAATTCAATCTCTGGCGTATCTTCACCACGATTACCAATCTTTAAGTCATTAATCTTGTTCAGAAGCCTATCTGTAGACTTTTTATCGTTAGTACGCATAGCCAAAGCCTGATACTCTGCTCCCTGCATTTCTAACTCCTAACTCTTTTTTGTTTTTAAAAATTTTTTGGAATTTACTCGGCTGAATTAGCCGTTTTCTGATGTGTTTATTGAATATCTTGTGAATAATTAAGATGTGTCTATTATACACCTATCTATCAGATTTGTACAGTAGATTTAATTAATTATATTATATGGGTTATTATCAAAGCTATATATTAATAAATATAATGGTTATTGTATATAGTTTAATAAATTATTATTGGTTGGTTATGTATATATAAATATATATAATAAGCCTTTTTATTTTTGAGAATATTTGAGCGACTTAGTTGGGCGTGCAATGCGTGTATATATAACCCCCACACCTCCGCACTTGTGAATAATGCACAATGAAATCAGCCAGAACGGAGCGTCTGCGCAATAAATAATCATCATGTAATCGCTGTCAATCCGCTTGTTTACTGGCTTTGTCGTGCTTTTATCGTTCAAATGCTCTGTTTTATCACTTCGCTAAACTCAACTTTAGCGAAATCACGCTATTGTAAGCTAAACAGCTACAATCCGCTTATTTACTGGCTTTGTGGGATTTCTTGTACATCTTGCACAATGATTTCTTGTTGTGCAATTTGACGGACATTAGAGCCTTGAGCGTTTCCAGATGTGCCAAGCTGCGGAAGGTCTGCGGCTGTTTTAATGGTCTTCGTGGTGCTTTCTCTGCTGACACCGGGAAGATTCCATGCATAATGTCTGTTAAGTATTGCAAGGATGCCGACAGGGTTTTTGTTGCCGGTTGCGAGCTTGTTTGATAAACTTTCTTCACGAAAAATGCGCAGTTTTTGCACGATATCGAAGCCTTTTGTACTTAGTTTTCTCTCATCTGCTCCCCAGTCCATTAATGTATCATAATTAATACCTGTTAATAAACTATATCCCATTATACTACATTCTTTATCATATACAGAACATAAATAATAATATATATATAATATATACTCTAATTTATCTAAATCATACATATAAAAATTACTATCCATTATACAATTAGTGTTATTTTTATTAATATTATTACTTAACTTTAATATGCTTTTATCACTGAAAACATATTTATTAATATACATCAAGGCAGCATTCCATCTGCTTTGCGGTTCTTTGGTCATGTCTTCGATATTGTGTTCTTCGCAGAACTGCGATAAATAAAGTTCTATGTCGTTTTGAAATACTTCGGGCGTGTCTGGTGCTTCCTGTACTTTCTCCATGTGTTCCCCTTTCCGCTGGAGCTTATCCAGCTGATTAATTATTATATATTTAACAACATAAAAATAACCCGATAACAATATTAATATTATCGGGTGTAAATCTTATATATTTAATTATTAAAATAATATAGCATAAATATATTATAAAGTCAATTTTATTTTTGGACTCGACATAATATAAAAATTAGGTTCTCCATTCTTGTTTCTTTTAACTGTTATCGCATTCAAACCCGAATAAAATATCATTCGCCAGCTCTTCGCTGACTTCTTCCTCTGCGATTGGCTTTCTGTTCTCTGCTCCGATTATTTCGTCAAGGCTTGCGTCTATGTCTGCAAGCGCTTTTTCTCTGCTAAATATTTTCAACTGCCTGTACCATTCTTCCGTTAATGCCCACTACTTGCTGTGGCATAGGTTGTTGGATTTGCGGTTGTATCTGTTCCTGCGGCTGAAATCTCTGTATATTTGCCATAGGATTGTATTGATATGTTCCATATTGTGGTACATATCCATTATTCATCATAGGTGTTGTCTGATAAGGATTGTTTATCATCTTTTACCTCCTCCAAGACTTCTTCAATTGCGTGGATAACGAGAGATAATGTCACTAAGTCAAGTTTCTGCAATTCTTCTTTGCATAAGATTTTTTCTCTAATTTCATCAGAAAACATTCGCACTACCTCTCTTTCTGGTTATATTTTTGCATAAAAAAAGACGGACTAACCGTCATGTTTCCGACAGTTATCCGCCAAAAATAAGCAAAAAAATAACGCCATTACGGCGTTTGCTAAACTTCTATGATTACTTTCTTGATTACCTCTTTATTTTTCTGCAAAAAGACGATGTTCAAAAAATCTCCTTTCATTCAGTGTTTATGCGGGTTTGCAGTGCTTCTTCTCCTTGAAAAAATAGCAGGGGATGAGAGAATCGAACTCCCACCAAAGGTTTTGGAGACCCCTATCATACCATTTGACCAATCCCCTATCAAAACCAACTTGTAAAATTTCTTTTACTGTTGCAATTATACATATAAAAGCAACGATTGTCAAGCTTATTGTGCATTTTTATTATAAAGAATTTTACAAAGAAAGAGCGGAGATGGAGGGATTTGAACCCTCGCACCGGTTGCCCGGCCTGCCGCATTTCGAGTGCGGTCCCTTCAGCCTCTTGGGTACATCTCCATATTAAGATTAGAAACAGTTCTGAAGTGTAACTGGAACTGTTTTTTATTATATAAGGAATCTACGGAAAGGTCAATTCTTTTTTTATTGACGAATTGGTTTTGCTGTAATAAGATAATAACAAAATGCGGTTGTGTACCCTCTGGATTGCTATTGTCTGGGGATAATAAGCAGCTGCGAGGAAAGCAGATAGGTGACGATTATGACAGATAAGAAGAAAACAATTCTGGAGGCTGTGGAGAAGCTGACAGATACTTACCGTAAAGAAGAACTCTTTCTGGGAAAGGACAGAGAACGTCTTCCAAATAAGAAAGAGATCATTAACTTTATTAAAGATATGAGGTCTATTATTTTTCCCGGATATTTCAGTGTGGATTCCAGTGCCAGCGTGTTTCCGGAGCATTATGTGGCATATCGCCTGAATGATCTGTATGACTGCTTGCAGGAGCAGATTGAGATTGCATTTTTATATCAGGGTGAAGAAGAACAGAAGGCCAAAGAACATGCAGAGCAGATCACAGAGCGATTTTTTGCAAATGTTCCGGAAATTCAGCGTATGCTGCTGACTGACCTGCAGGCAGGTTTTGACGGTGACCCGGCTGCCAAGAGTAAAGAGGAGATCATTTTCTCTTATCCTGGATTTTATGCAATTTATGTATACAGACTTGCACATGTTCTGTATCTGGAAAATGTGCCGTTTATTCCAAGAATTATGTCTGAATATGCACATGGTTATACAGGTATCGATATCAATCCGGGTGCTACGATTGGAGAATATTTCTTCATTGACCATGGAACCGGTGTTGTAATCGGTGAGACTACGGAGATTGGAAAGAATGTGAAGCTGTATCAGGGCGTGACTCTTGGCGCACTTTCCACCCGTCAGGGACAGCTGCTTGCCAATGTGAAGAGACATCCGACGATCAGAGATAATGTGACGATTTATTCTAACTCTTCTGTGCTGGGCGGTGAGACTGTGATCGGAGAGAATACGATCATCGGAGGTAATACCTTTATTACAGCATCTATTCCGGCAAACACCAAGGTCAGTGCGAAGAGTCCTGAACTTGTGATTAAGAAACCAAGAAGTTCAGTGGAAGCTACGAATGTATGGGATTGGGAGAACTGATCTCTGGTTAACACTGTAAAATTTTGTTTTCCTGACAGGTTCCATCATATACAGTGAGTCCAGGCTTTCATCGTGGAAAGTAATAAGCAGCAGGTGGGAACTTGCTTATATCAGGAGGAGTGAAAGCTCCTTCTGATAAACTGCATAGCAATTATTCGGTATAGAGCTGAGCAGCGAAACGGATGATTTTATCTGCGTGACAAATTGTTTGCCAGATGATGATTTGTATATGTTGTTAAAAAAATAGAAAAAATTTAAATTTAGTGTTGACAAATACAGTTTCATCATATATACTAATCTTCGTTGATGCGACAGAGATGCACAGACAACAAGCTGTGCGGGTGTAGTTCAATGGTAGAACACCAGCCTTCCAAGCTGGATACGTGGGTTC
>ENA-OPAL01000043-OPAL01000043.1-human-gut-metagenome-genome-assembly--contig:-NODE-43-length-94379-cov-21.350314_pt1 | contig 94379 bp, 89 predicted proteins | sample MGYA00241057_ERZ501430 | MGnify/ENA primary metagenome ERZ501430 (study PRJEB25962, sample SAMEA2042506) | human gut metagenome | biome: human gut; feature: human-associated habitat; material: faeces...
CCGAAAAGGCTTCCCTGCTGGGGGCATGCCCCCAGCAGGGAGTGGGAATGAAAGTTAAGAACAAGCCTTGACACAGTTTAAATTACACCCCCCCCATCGTTCGAATATATTCCTTAAGATGTACGCTTACGTGTTAAATTCCATCCGTATTTCTTTGCGTATTCTTTCATAACTTGATATTGCGCACCAACATTACCTCTATCATTAGCTTCCGTGACACGTTTCTGTATTTCGTTTGCTTCACGATTATAACTAGACACATCACTTGCACTAGGGACTTTTCCTCCTTTCGTAAAACTAGAACGCTTTCTGTTTAAAGCTAGCACTTTCTCGTTTATTCGATTTCGTATTCCGCTCTTTGAAAGATACTCTGTCTGTTTTTGCTGAAGGGTTCGTCTCCATTGCGAATTTTTCTTACCAAAAACATCCCATGCATCCGATTCTGAAAGTCCCCACCCTTTACTTGGTCTCTTCAAAGAATACGTATAATTCTTTGTAACTGCTCGAATCTCGGAAGCGTTATGTGCTATAGTTGTAAAAATGTCAGCTCCGGACAAAATTGTGCCAACTCTTCCAGCTATAGTATCTCCAATACCTCTATTAGGATGGTTGTGAGTAATGATGGCATCTTTGTAGTTATAGCCAAAAGGTAATTGCGTACTATGTGCCTTTCCTGTTTGGGAATGCGCTATTTCTTTTCCGTCCTTATTAAAGGCATAAATACGTTCCGTCTTTAGCTTTCTAATCTTAGCTTCAGTGTCAGACAAAGCCGCATCCAACCCACGGCTATGTCCGGCATTGATTTGCCTATCCGCTCTTTCGCCTCGTTGAGGTCTGCCTCTATATCCTCTATCTGCCATATATAAATCTCCTTTTTTATTTGCAAAGATACAAAATTTGCAAGGGAGTACCTAAATATCAAAGGTTTACAACTTCACTTATCTATATTGTGCAATCATTCTTTATCTTTGTTGTATTTAACCTCAACACCAATCAACGTTTGTTTCACAAAAACCGCCTTACAAGACAATAACTTTCCATTCTTAGAGAATTCTTTATCCTTGTACCTAATATCATATTTGCCAATATGGTAATCGTAGCAAGCATCAATACAACTCTCTACAAGCTTCTTCTCTGCTTCGAAGTATGGCATTTCCTTCTTGCTCACTTTCGCAAGCCACCCACCACCTTGTATTAGGTCGAATATTCTTGAATACCCATCACGCAAGCCATTGCAATATGCGGCATAAAACTGCACTTTCTGAAGAGGAACTTTTGTACCTTGTTCCAACAACTTGACAGCCAACGCCCTAGCCTCATCATCTTGGCTCTGCTCTAGTATCTTCATTGCATGGTTTACAACTCTTCTTTCCTGTTCCGTCATGTTATTTAAAATTTAAGTTTTTCAGAAAGCTCAATCTACCTTCTACTTGTGTAAAGGTTTCGTCCAACTCATCGTCACTCATAGAGGAATAGAAAGTATAACTGCATGGACGCATAGTAAATCCATCAATCAAGAAGACAGAGAACCACATAATTCGCTTTACACTACATTGTTTCAGATTAACTTCTAATGCTCCTTGCTCTACTTTTACGACAATATTATTGGTTGATTTAATGCTTAACGCCTTACCTAAAACATCATTATATACTTCATTCATTACTCTTCTCTTTAAATCCTACATATCTCTTCATTTCACTATAAGCTCTCTTCATAGCCTCAGCCGGAGAAAGATTATACTTTTTCTCAATATCGCTTGTTATATCCGCAAGATGCTTTCCAAACAACTCTTCAATATAAGAGTCATCTTTCATCCGCTGAATACCCCTAGCATATATCTTAGCCTTATCCATGCCCCATTCCAATCCCATTTCGTGAATAAAGTCATCCAATTGCATAAGGCTTTTCTTTCCGAAGTTTCGGAATTTTATCATATCGAGCTTGGAATATTGTACCAAGTCTCCAATAGTATCTATGTCGGCTGCCTTTGTCACATTAAGGACACGAACTGGTAAATTACAATTAACTAATCTGATGGAGAACAATGAAGTGGGAACATCTTCAGGTTGTTCTTCTTCTTTTTTACCTTCTTGCATAATAAACTGCATTTTTACATTCTTAATTTCCTCTTTCAAGGAATTGTTCTCCAGCTTCAAGTCTACAAATTCTTCAATCGCATAGTTGAACTTCCGGATAGCCTTAATAACAATCTGGCGCACCCTTTCTCTTGAAAGTTCAAAATTATCGGCTATATCACTAATTCTGTCTCCATTGAAAAATGCTTGCATAATCTTTTTCTCTCGTAATCCGTATTGTGCCGTTAACTCCAATAACATACAAAGTGAACTACCTATTTTGTCATAGCTGAAAGAAGAAACGTTCAACGCATCATGCATTAACATTTGTATCTTAGCATTTACCTTGCGCTCACTTGCCAACAACTCTTTCCGCTCTCTTTCAAGTAAATCCTCTGAGACAGATAACATCTTGTATTTCTCGGAATACTTCTTAACATCATCGGCATTCACCCAAAAGCGTTTACTGCTTTTATCATTGTAGCCTCCAAGCAAGCCCTTGTTAACCCAGTTCGTAATCGTCTGAGGGTCAACACCTAAATAAGCAGCAGCATCATTTCTTGTCATTCTCTCCATACGAAACCCTTTCTTTTATTTTTTGTTCTTAAAATATTCACCATAGGCATTAACCAAATCTTTTTCAGTAATACCTCTACTCAAACAATCATTAGCGAAATCTACTCGTACATTATCATTCCTTTGAACTTTATTGTATCGTTCTGAATACTCTTCAATTAAGTCCGCAACAACCATATACGCTTTAATTTGGGAGGTTTTAAGCATGTCAACACTAACAAAAGTCTTGCATATATTGATACCTCGCCTTTTGTCAATCTTTTGCAGATAAAGCCCCATACTTGTAGCAATAACCTTACTTGTATCATTCTTATAAATAAGTACCGTATAGGCTACTTCTCTTTCGATGTGAGCAAGCACCCTATTAATTGGCATGTTCTCTATTCCCAATGCTCGCTCGGCATATCTCCGCAAGAAATGAGGCGTATAACTGAACTGCTCTGCACTATTCTCTTCGTCCAACAAGGAAGTAGCACATACGTAATCGTTCGTTTCCTTGCAATAGATAAACATGTCAAAATAGAATTGTCTTATGTTCCCTCTATCTACAAACACGCATACTTTGTACTCGGTAGCGTCTTTCGTCTTGAAATCATAACACTGAGTTGTGTATCGTCCCATTCCCTTACGAAGCTCACGGATGAGTTTCTTTGCTTTTTCGATAGCAAACTTTTCTAGCATAGGCTTATCCTTCTTGAAGATCTCAAAGAGTTCACGCCCTGTCATTGAACCTATAATCATTCTCTGCCCTCCTCTTTTTCGTTCAATTCGCTAGTGAAAAACCTTTTTAACCCATCATACTGCTTTGCCACCTGCTCTAAAGCCTTATTCTTTTCACGTAACTCATCACGCTCTAAGAGTAACTTTCTGTACTTCTCTAACTCACATCTAACTTCTTTCGAGTTAAGCCTCTGTATTCGATTGTTGAGTTCGTTAAGTTTATAGCCTTGTTCACGTGTTTTCTTGCGAAGACGACACAATTCTTCTTGCATTTTGGAATAATTCTCCAATACCCTAAGAGTTATTCGCTCTTCGGGTATATCCTTATTCATATTATTTTTTCTAGCCTTGCTCATATATCTAAAACTCCTTATCCTTTAAGAATAATACACTCCCTACCAAATAACTACCTTTCCATCCAAGCCCCCTAGCTTGTATTGTAGCCAAAGTATTTATAGGTTTATGTTTGAGAAGTCCTTCTTCATCGCACAATAATATGTTATCATCATCAAGATGAACCAACTCAACATATCCATCAACCAAAGCCTGAGCTTCCTCTAGAGTAATCTTTACTCCATTCTTTGGCTGCACCTCTTTGATGATGCAGCCTACCTCGTATAACTTCATGCTCTATAAATTTAAATAAGACATCATATCTTGAACGGCATCCATATCTTTTTCGATACGGTCATCATACATGCTTTTAATACTCTTAGAAACCTCTAATATTGTAAAGCAGTAGTGTTTACCTTTAAAGTAAAAAGGTAACTCATTACAATTCTTTTTGTTTGCCGTGAAATTATAAGGACTCCCATGTTGAAAATCAAACTCGAAAGAATTGTTATCGTCCTTACATCGCTCTACTATCTTACTTCTCCATTCTGCAATATGCGCTTGCATCTTTTTCTTATCGTTAGATGTTTCTAACCATAATGTAGATAACGTAGTCCCCAATATCTCCAACCTAATGACATAAACGTTATTTGTAGCCACTGGCTTCAAAGCTTTCAATGCTTCATCCAAAGCAATAGCCAAAGCTCCACTCTTGCAATTATTTGCCCTAAATTGGCTTATTACTCTATATGCAGTATTCTTATCCATAATCTCAAAGTTTTAAATTTCAACACCAAAATTTTCTGCAAATATCTGAAGCATTGTCAGCTCCAAAATAACTTTCTCTGCCTCGTCTTCACTCATACCATAGCATACTGCAAAACGCTGACGTAACGTGGCGCAATCCATATCGTGACGCTCATTTAAGAAAGCTATCATATTTCTTACTAATTCTTTGCTATTCATTCTCTTAGACAGTTTTTGCGGTGTGTCTCACCTTTTTTTATTATTTATACTTTTCAATTGTATTAAAGACATTATCTAAAGCCTCATCGCAATATGCCGTACTAGTTACACATGCGCCTCTAGAAATCGCCTTGTAACAATCTCTAAGACCAAGCAAACCACCAATAAGCTTAGATGCATCATAGCAAGTAAACTTATTCAAGTCCAATGCATCAATAGCATTAATACCATTTTCTGTAATAACACCTTTAATATCATTGATGAACTTCTTCTGATTTTCGGTAATCATCTTCATAACAATTGTGCTAGTTTTTAACGTGCTCGCTCTGCACTATCTTGCAAGAAACTTGTCTTGCGGCAAATCTTCAAGTATCTCTTAAATACATTGCAAAGATACAAATTTGTTTTCTAACTTGCAAATATTTTATGGTTTTTCTTTATTTATTTAACCTTTCTTTACTTATAACGTTTCTATATTACATACATTAACAATAAAGGCAGACTTTCACAAGCCTGCCAATACATATAAAGAAGATAATACATTATTATATATAAATTAAAAAGAACATTATCTGTTGTCATATCTGTAGAGTATTACCCTACTTTGTGGAAATACCTTATATATACGTTCTAAGTCTTCGGGTGCATTATCTCTTAGCCATGCAAAACAATCCAAGTCCAAAGACAAACCGCCTGACGCATTCCCAACCTCTGCATTCTCCGAGCGCAATGCTCTGGAGTACATTATCGGCTTAGGCAGATGCCGATGTTTCATATATTGCAGGATTTGCTTTTGAGTAAAATCAGCAAGCGGATAACAATTTCCACCATGAATGTAATTTTCATCCTCATACGACTTCAACATAAGGCTTCGGTTCATCGAGTCTGCTTTCTTCATACCAAAGAATACATATTCTATTCCGAAACGCTTTTTTAAGGCTTTTACTACCATAGAAAGATTAAGAACCTTTACTTTTGGATTCGGAACGCAATAAACTCCATAATGAAGATTGTATGTTGTATTCCAATGTGGTATCTGCTCGAACTCTATCTTCGGGTATCTAGCCTTCAGCCAGTTTATCCATCGTTGTATATGCTCTAAGTCTTTTACGAGATACATAAATACACATACTATGCGCTCAAACTTATCATATAATAAGTCCAATGTAACAATGGAGTCCTTGCCAAGAGACATCATAACGATACAATCCTTACTCTGTTCCCTAGCCATATCAATTACCATATTGGCAACATCTATGGGATTCTTCCTCACTACAAGAGGCTTTACTCGCTTGCGTCCCATATTACAACAAACTTAAAATCTGGCTTCCTGAAATACGCATAGAGTTTGTAGCTTCCATTTGCAACATTTCACAGAAAAGCCGTTTTTGCTCAAAACTTTCGAAGTCAATGAAAATAAAGTTATCAATATCTTCCTTTCTTTTCTTTCCGACATCAGTACAATGCAGTTTTTGCTCCTTGACCTCTTCCTTTGTCATCTTTGGCTTAGCTGCGTGCTCGGCCACTATCTCTTCAGATGTTTTTTCGATGTTGGGTAATTCGGTCATTGGCGTTGGGGTGGTAACTGAAATTATAGGTTCATTCAAGAAATCCTCGCTAAAGTCATCCATGCCCGAATCCTTCAATGATGCTTCCAAATCATCTTGCAACATCTTGATTTGTTCAGTATCCTGTTCCGTGAAGCCAGCAGCCTTGAAGTCTATTTCATCTATGCTAAAGTTCTTGGCAACCAAGTTGTAATCTATCGGGTCTTGCGACTTCGCCATAAACAACAATTGCTCTTTCTCGGTCTTTTCGTCAAAATCAACGGCTTCTACCTTGATGTCATAATCAGTTTCGGGAGTACCATCATAACCTTGGATAAGGTCAACGCTCATCACTCGTTTATGCCCATCTATGAGATTTCCAGTTGTCTCATTCCATTGAATACCCCCAATGAGACCAACTTTCTTAATATTGGCTTTTTGCTGTTTAATGTCCGCATCGGTATGTACCTTCGGGTTGCAAGGGTTCAAGTTTATTTGAGACCTCTTGATTATCTTTGTTTCACTTCCTTTTTTCATTTCAGTTCCTCCTTGTTTTTATCAGCTTTCAACAGAACTATCCTTGCCATTGGGAATACCTTGTATATTTTCTCTAAATCTGCCGGATAAAACTCTTTGAGAAATTTCTGATACTCAATATCCTCAACATCAACTCCTGAACTTTGTTTATTCGTTCCATTTGCTTCTGGGTTCTTTAAACGATGGTCAAGAATATAATTCATTATTTCCTGGTTTTTATATGTAGATAAAGGATAGAATTTCTTCGTCTTCCAATTGATAGCTTCCTTTCCATCCGTATAACTTCTAAGCATAAGCCGTCTGTTCAAAGAATCGGATTGTTTAAATCCATAACAAGCCCACTCTACACCAAGTCTCTTCCTGAGTTTTTCGGTTATATCAGCTAAAGTCCATTGTCTTTGCTTAGGGTCTTGTTTTATTCCCATATATCCGGTTTTTATATCATAAAATAAAGCATAATGAGGAACTTGAACAAACTCAATGTTCGGGTACTTGGTTTTAGCGTAATTATAGTAACGCATAATATGTTCCAAGTCTTTTACTATATACATGAATACTACCACAACTCTCTTGAACTTCTTGTAGCATAAGTCAAGCAATACGATAGAATCCTTTCCACTCAGAGAATGGAAAAGTAATATACTATCTGTCTCCTTGGAAACATCATCAATGATTTCTCTTGCTCTTTTTAGTTCTTGCATACATTATTCTCCTTAAAAACAAGGGGTGAATGAAAGTTAATTCATTCTACCCCTCTTGACTTTTAACCTCTTCTAAGTCTGCGGTTTACACGTTCTGTGACATTGTTAGCTGCGGTACGTGCTGCCAAAGTACGCATAGCACCACCATAAGTAGTTCCTTGTGCGCCTGTGTTTCGGTACTCAACATTTCTGCCACGTTCACGTCTTTCACCAGCCCTAAGACCAGTTGTACGATTTGTTACCGCTCTCCATTGAGAATAACGATAACCTTTTGATGCCTCTGACATAGTTGTAACGTTTTAAGTCCACGAATCATAAACTACTCCCCTTGGGGAATTATCTAGGCTCGGTGGACTTACGCCCACCTACTTTAGAGTCGTTTCTGTTACCTTGTCAATAACAAAGAAGAAAAACAAAGGACGCTCTTTTTCCTTTTTAAGCTCCAACGCTTCGTACATTTCATCCAAATCATGGCTATCATACTTTTCGTGAAGAAAATCAATATCTTCTTTCATAACGATACAAGTATCATTCACCAAAACATCACAATCAAGATACCACGAGTTGTTATAATCATGGAAGTGGATTGTCTTTACTACTCGCAAAGGGTCAACAATACCATCCTCCTGCGCTTTGATAACATCCTCTTCTTCACCATGCTTCTTAAGGAACTCCAAAACATCCTTGTCGAACAAACGACCAATATAATGGTCTGTATAGGCTCGATACTCAACTTGCTTCTTTCCTTCAAGAATCTCCTTGGCATTCTTTCTTGTCATAATCAAGTTAAGAACTTCAATAGCCTTGGCTGGCTTGAAATCGGGATACTTCTCTTTAAATGCGCTTACCTGCGCATCAAAATCTTCTTTGTTATTACTCATAATTAATTATTTCAAGGAACGCAATGCAAAGATAGCATAATTCTTCCATCCAAGCAAATGCGTTCGGGTTATTAAACTCACTTTTAATAAATGGTGAAAATTACTTGTTCTCTAAAGGTTTGGTTGCCTTATTAATTTGCATCCGTTCCTTTTTGCTAAACATATCTTTGTAATTCTGCGAATCATCAATGACAAACTTTTCTTCTTTCTTCATATTCATATCTCCTATATGTTTTAGATAATCATTCTTAATCTTTCTCCAGCAATGCTCGCATCTTGAAGAATCCATAAATTCTGTTGGCTCACAAGGGTCTACATCTTTCAAAGAATCAAACTCATGTGGCAGTACCTTAAACACGTTCTCAAAATGTTCTTTATTGTATCTTAAAGCTTCGTCACGATAACGAAACCAAGTACAACATTCTTGAATGCTTGTGTTCTTGCTGAAAATCAAATATGCTTTATTCATAATCCGATACAGTTGTTTCGGTGTGTCTCACCTTTTTATATTACGATGCAAAGATAAGAATAACACCTTAATTTTGCAAATTTTTTAATGCTTTTGTTTCTGTATTTAAACATATTTCATATATCGAAAGAACTTTTAATTCTTCATCACCTCAAAATGGGCATCCATAGCCTCAACAATATTACATAACGTATCAATATCGGCATTAAAACGCCCCATCTCAATATTACGAATGTTGTTAGGCTTATAACCGGACTTTTCTGCCAGTTCCTCCAATGTTATACCACTAAGTTCTCTAACCTCTTTAATCTTCTGCCCCATTATATAGCGATAGAGATTTCGATTACGATGTTTCTTGTCATCATCGGGGTTTCTTCTTTGCTCTAAATAAGCAATTTCAAAGTTCCTTACCTTCAGACAATTAACCATGTTACCAAATATCTTATGCTTAGGGGGAAGAGGAAAACCATCGGCATCTTCTTTTACAAGTTCTATTTCGCCACCTTCAGTAGCTTGTATGTACTGAGCGAAGCGCACCGCATCATCGTAGTACATTTCCGTAAATCTTTGTATCATATTTTAAGAATTTTCTGCAAAGGTACACAAAATAACTCACATTTGGTCAAACTTGAAACATACAAATAGGTTTTATTTGGTATTTTTAAGACTTCGCTGTACTTTTGCACAATAGGAATAAAAATAATTTAAATCATATAATTATGTGGGTATATAGCGAAAAACAAAAGACGTGGGTCAACCTTGAACAAGTTCAGCGAATTGCTAGCGATGGGCAAGGTGGGTATCTGTTAATCAGTCAAGATGGCAAGAAAACATCCATCGACCAAACTTGGTATGACAAGGCTATGCGTTGGGTTGACCCTGACTGGTGGGAGAAACACCCTAATGGCGGTAAGGACTCCTTGAACTTCGAAGATGCTCTGAAGGCTATTATGAAAGCTACAGGTGCAAAAATGGACAAAAAGGATAAGGATAACAAGAAGAAAGAGGGGGAAGATTAATATTTCCCCTCTCTCTAAAGAATCAAGCATCGTCCTTCGTCTTTTTTATCAATTCCGTTACATATTCAACAACCTTTTCGTTTGCCTTATTGATATTCGTAAAGTCCTTTTGAATATAAATATCAGTAACATCTAACTGCGAAACGTGATTGAGTGCTTCGTGAATGGTATACTTATCAATACCTAGTTTATTTCTTGCTATAGATGCCCAAGTATGACGGGCTGAGTAGAAATCGAAACGAGGAATGCCCAGTTCGTCAGCTATGAAATGCAATCCCTTATTTATATGCTTATTGAAATTGGCTGCATTGCTATATTTCTGATAGAAATCAAAGACCCTTGATGTTCCCTTATATTTCCGGAATAAAGGTTTGATGATGTCAGGTACGACAATTTCTATGTGGGCATTATCATTTCTCCTATCTCTAGTTTTAGCTCTATCGTAGGCGAGTACGCCCTTATTATAGCTGACACATTCATATATATCAACAGAATTCATTCCCATAAGAAAGAACGAGAGTACATAACAATCCCTTGCCATACCTACACGTCTAGTACCCTTGAAATTAAATACTCTTACAAGGTTCTCTTCACTGATTACCCTATCTTTTGTCTGCGGAATATCCCTCGGAACGGAGAATTTATCAAAAGGATTACTTTGGATAATATCATTTCCATTCGTATTATATTCTTTAATAGCTTCATTGAAGATATGCCGCATATTGCCCAAGTATAAGGATTGCGCCCTAGGATGACCATCTAGGAATTTCTTATATCCGTTAAGGAATCTGTAGTCTATGAGAGAAAACGGCAGCTTACGGCAACCATTATAGCGTGCAAGGGAATTGAGCATAATCAGATAATTCTTCTTTCCCTTATTGTCGGATTTCTCAACCCACTCTTCGGTAAAGGAAAAGAAGTCTAAATCCTCTGTCTTGTTGCCTATATCAATCAAATGCTCACATATCCAATCAATATCCACATCTTTACCTAGCAAGTCTACCTCTAAGTCATAGAGTGCATCCTTCATAACATTCATTTTATCTTCTATCATCTTCAATATCTTACGTGAAGAAATCTTTCCGGCTCTAGACAAGTCTGAGTCGGAAACAACTATATTGGTAGGAAATCTTTTTCTCTGTCCCTTATGAGAAAGAACAATAGACACCTTTCTTGTCTTGTCTTGCTTTGGTTTTCCAAGCTCGTATGTTATTGTAGCCATAATATTTTTTCCTTTAAATTTACAATATTTTGCGGCAATTTTGCGGAAAATGCGGCAATTTTGCGGCAATTTTACACTTTACTTGTAGTACTCAGAGCCTACTTGTGGAATTTTAAAATCTTCTAATAAATCGTTTCTGTTTCATAAGCATAAGTTCATTATACGTTTATAAACGCCTATTTTATAGCCATTTATAAAGAAAAATGGTGAAACAACCTATACGATTATTTCACCATTTCTTGTTTATTTTTATCGTGATTCCGTTGGGGTTCGAACCCAAGACCCACAGCTTAGAAGGCTGTTGCTCTAATCCAACTGAGCTACGGAACCAACACTTTTAAATCGCAAACCAGCTAACCAATAACGCAATCAGCCACTTTTCTTATTTGCGGCTGCAAAGGTACATATATTTTTTGAATACACCAAACTTTTTCTCACTTTTTTCTTTTTTTATGCTTAAATATCGCAAAAAATAACTACCTTTGCATCCGTTAGGAGCAAGAAACTGCATTCTGACCCCGAAAGAGAAGAGATTTTTATAACGCATATTCAAACATAAAACATACGCAAATGAAAAAGTTAATCTTTTCAGTAGCCCTGCTCTCAGCAGCACTCTCTGCCAGCGCAGAAGAACATCCGCTCTGGATGCGCTACCCAGCCATCTCGCCTGATGGCACTACCATCGCCTTCGCTTATAAAGGCGACCTCTACAGTGTTTCTGTCAACGGCGGTGAAGCACGACAGCTCACAACCCATGCAGCCTTCGATTCGCATCCTGTATGGAGCCCTGACAGCAAGAAAATTGCCTTCCAGTCTAACCGCGAAGGAAGTCTCGACATCTTCGTAATCGATGCAAAGGGCGGTGCTCCTACCCGACTCACCACCAACAGCGGCAGCGAAACACCTATCGCCTTTGCAGACAACGACCATGTGCTCTACTCTGCCAGTCTGCAGCCTACAGCCCAAAGCATCATCTTCGGCGACAACACATTCCCACAAGTATATAAGGTAAGCACCAAGGGCGGAAGACCAGAACTCTTCTCTACCCTCACCATGGAGAATATCAGCATCGCCAAGAACGGCGACATTCTCTACCACGACAAAAAGGGATATGAAGACCCTTGGCGCAAACACCAGAAATCACCTATCGCACGCGACATCTGGCTGAAGAGTAACGGAAAGTTTACCAAGCAGACTACCTTTGCCGGCGAAGACCGCTCGCCAGTATGGACATCAGACGAGAAATCATTCTTCTATCTGAGCGAGCAGGACGGCACATTCAATATCTACCGCCGCAGCCTCAACAGTTCAAGCGACAAGCAGATTACCCACCACAAAGGCAATCCGGTAAGATTCCTCACCGCATCCAGCGCCGACCTGCTCTGCTACGGATATGATGGCGAAATCTACACCGTGAAAGAAGGTGGAGAGCCTCAGAAGGTGAACATCTCCATTACAACAGATAATGACGCTCCAAGCCTCGTACGTCAGATTAAAAGCTGGGGAGCTACAGAGATTTCCGTTTCGCCAGACGCCAAGGAAGTGGCTTTCGTGATGCATGGCGACGTATACGTAACTTCTGTAGAATACACCACTACCAAGCGCATTACCGACACACCGCAGCAGGAGCGCGACCTGAGTTTCTCGCCAGACGGCAGAGCCCTGGTCTATGCAGCCGAGCGCAACGGCGTATGGCAGATTTACCAGTCTAAGATCAAGAACGAGAAAGAGAAGAACTTCACCTACGCTACCGACATCGAGGAAGAGCAGTTGGTGAAAACAGGCGTTACATCACAGTATCCACAATACTCTCCTGACGGCAAGGAAGTGGCTTTCTTCGAAGACCGCGCTGCACTTCGCATCATCAATCTGAAATCGAAGGAAATCCGCACCGTGCTCGATGGCAAATACGTCTACTCTTACAGCGATGGAGACATCGCTTTCGAATGGTCACCAGACAGCAAATGGCTCCTTTCAACCTATATCGGCAACGGCGGCTGGAACAACCAGGATATTGCACTGGTAAAGGCTGACGGCAAGGAGGTTCACAACCTGACCAATTCCGGCTACAGCGACAGCAACAGCAAATGGGTGCTCGACGGCAAGGCAATGCTCTTCCAGAGCGACAGAGCCGGCTACCGCAGTCATGGAAGCTGGGGAGCAGAAGACGATGCCTACATCATGTTCTTCGACCTGGATGCCTACAACCGCTTCAACATGAGCAAGGAAGAAATAGAACTGTCTGACGCCAACAAGGACGAAAAGGAGAAGAAGGAAGACGAGAAGAAGGAAGAGGCTAAAAAGAAGGCTGACGAAAAGCAGAAGAAGACCGGAAAGATAGAGGTGGAAAAAGTGAAGCCACTGGAGCTGGACATCGAAAACTGCCGCGACAGAATCGTACGCCTCACCGCAAACTCTTCGCACATGGGCGATGCTGTGCTCTCTAAAGACGGCGACAAGCTCTACTACCAGGCAGCCTTCGAGGATGATTACGACCTCTGGCAGCACGACCTGAAGGACGGCTCTACCAAGCTCGTGATGAAGGGCGTAGGCCAGGGCAACCTGCAGACCGACAAGGATGTGAAGAACCTCTTCATCTGCAACGGAAGCAGCATCAAGAAGGTGGATCTGAGCGGATTCAGCACCAAGGACATCAGCTTTGAGGCTAACTTCAACTATAAGCCAGCCGAGGAGCGCCAGTATCTCTTCGACCACATATGGCGACAGGTGAAAGACAAGTTCTACGACCCTAAGATTCATGGTGTTGACTGGGAAGGTTACCGCAAGACCTATGAGAAGTTCCTGCCTTACATCAACAACAATTTCGACTTCCAGGAGATGTTGAGCGAAATGCTTGGCGAGCTGAACGCTTCGCATACAGGAGCCCGCTACTACGCTTCGAACAGCGCGCTTACCACCGCCAATCTGGGAGTATTCTTCGATCCTCAGTATCAGGGCGACGGCCTGAAGATTCAGGAGATTATCAAGCGTGGTCCTTTCGATGTGAAGAATACGGGCGTTACAGCCGGCAGCATCATCGAGAGCATCGACGGCGAGGAGATTAAAGCCGGAATGGACTACTTCCCATTGCTCGACGGAAAGGTTGGCAAGAATGTACGCCTCGGCATCAGAAACGCCAAGGGTAAGAAGATGGAGGTTACAGTGAAGGCTATCTCTCAGGGCAAACTCAACAACCTGCTCTACAAGCGATGGGTAGACCGCAACCGCGCTTTCGTTGACAGTATTTCGGGCGGACGCATCGCTTATGTTCACGTTAAGGCGATGGATTCGGAGAGTTTCCGCACCGTTTACAGCGAACTGCTGAGCGACAAGAACCGAAACAGAGACGCTGTAATCGTAGACGAGCGCCATAATGGTGGCGGCTGGTTGCACGATGATCTCTGCACCCTGCTCAACGGCAAGCAGTATCAGGAGTTTGTACCTCACGGTAAGGTAGTTGGCCGCGATCCATTCAACAAATGGGTGAAGCCATCTTGCGTCATGATCTGCGAGAACGATTACAGCAACGGTCACGGTTTCCCATGGGTTTACAAGGAACTCGGAATCGGTAAGCTGATCGGTGCTCCTGTAGCAGGAACCATGACAGCCGTATGGTGGGAAACGCTGATGGACAACACGCTAGTATTCGGTATTCCTCAGGTAGGCTGCCGCGACATGCGTGGCGTGTTCGGCGAGAACACCCAGCTGAACCCAGACATCGAGGTTTACAACAGTCCGGAAGATTTCATCAATGGCCATGATACCCAGCTCGAAAGAGCCGTAAAGGAAATGATGAAGAAATAAACAGAACGCCCTGCAGGGGTCCAGAAGCAGAATCGCTTCTGTCCTCTTGCAGGGCGAATTGTTTTTGTAGCAGACAACATTAATTTATTAAACCTTATTAACCCACATTATCGGTAAAAAACCTTCTGTCATGACATAAAACCCTCTAAATCTTTACTTTTTTTCTTGAAAAGGGCGAAAAAGCAAGTGAAAAAGCCATAAAATAAAAAAAAATGAGTATCTTTGCAGAAGATAAAAAACAAGATTATGGGATTATTCGGATTATTCAGCAACAAAAAGAAGGAAACTCTCGATAAGGGACTTGAAAAAACCAAGGAGAGTGTGTTTGGCAAACTGGCGCGCGCCGTTGCCGGAAAGTCTACCGTCGATGATGATGTGCTCGACGATCTCGAAGAGGTACTCATCACTTCAGACGTAGGTGTAGAAACCACGGTCAAGATTATCCGCCGCATCGAAGAACGTGTGGCCCGCGATAAATATGTTTCAACCAGCGAGCTCAACCGCATTCTGCGCGAGGAAATCGCCATTCTCCTCTCTGAGAATCACAGCGATGACCTGGCAGACTGGGAACTTCCTGCCGACCATAAGCCTTACGTTATCCTCGTAGTAGGCGTAAACGGCGTGGGCAAGACAACCACCATCGGCAAGCTGGCTTACCAGTTTAAGAAGGCTGGCAAGAAGGTTGTTCTGGGAGCTGCCGACACCTTCCGTGCCGCTGCCGTAGAGCAGATTTGCATCTGGGGCGAGCGCGTGGGTGTGCCTGTAGTGAAACAGCAGATGGGAAGCGACCCGGCAAGCGTGGCGTTCGACACCCTGCAGAGCGCCAAAGCAAACGGAGCCGACGTGGTGCTCATCGATACGGCAGGCCGATTGCACAACAAGGTGAACCTGATGAATGAGCTCAAGAAAATAAAGGAAGTGATGAAGAAGGTAATGCCTGAAGCACCAGACGAGGTAATGCTCGTGCTCGACGGAAGTACCGGACAGAATGCATTCGAGCAGGCTAAGCAGTTCTCTGCCGTTACCAACATCTCCTCGCTCGCCATCACCAAGCTCGACGGAACCGCTAAGGGCGGCGTTGTCATCGGCATCAGCGACCAGCTCAAGGTGCCTGTAAAATACATCGGACTGGGCGAAGGTATGGAAGATCTGCAGCTCTTCAACAAGACAGAATTCGTAGACTCGCTCTTTAAAAATTAGAAAATGAAGAAAAATCAGATAGATATTATTACCCTGGGCTGCTCGAAGAATCTCGTAGACAGCGAGTTGCTGATGAAGCAGTTTGAGGCAAACGGCTACCATTGCGTTCACGATTCCAAGCGCCCTCAGGGCGAGATAGCCGTCATCAATACGTGCGGATTCATCGAGGATGCAAAGCAGGAAAGCATCGACACCATCCTGGAGTTTATCCAGGCTAAGGAAGAAGGCCGACTCAGAAAGCTCTACGTAATGGGCTGCCTCTCGCAGCGCTACCAGAAGGAACTGGAAGAAGAAATGCCCGAAGTGGATAAGTTCTACGGCAAATTCAACTACAAGCAGCTCCTGCAGGAACTCGGCAAGGCGGAAGTTTCATCCTGCAACGGCCAGCGTCATCTCACCACTCCGCGCCATTATGCCTACATCAAGATAGCTGAGGGCTGCAACCGCCACTGTGCCTACTGCGCCATTCCTATCATCACCGGCAAGCACGTTTCCCGTCCGAAGGAAGAGATTCTGCAGGAGGTGCGCGAACTGGTGGCAGAAGGCGTAAAGGAGTTTCAGATTATCGCTCAGGAACTCACCTACTACGGCGTAGATATTGACGGCAAGCATCATATTACCGAACTCATCAGCGAGATGGCTGATATTCCGGGCGTGAAATGGATTCGCCTGCATTACGCTTATCCAAACCAGTTCCCTATGGATCTTCTGGACGTGATGCGCGAGAAGCCAAACGTATGCAAATATCTCGACATTGCCCTCCAGCACATCAGCGACCACATGCTCACCAGCATGCATCGCCACGTAACGAAGCAGGAAACCATCAATCTGCTGAAGGCCATCCGCGAACGCGTGCCAGGCATTCACATCCGCACTACGCTGATGGTTGGTTTCCCAGGCGAGACAGATGAGGATTTCCACGAGCTCCTCGACTTCGTACGCGAACAGAGATTTGAGCGCATGGGCGCCTTTGCCTACTCTGAGGAAGAAGGAACCTACAGCGCCACCCACTACGAAGACAACGTGCCTGCCGAGGTAAAGCAGCGCCGTCTGGACGAACTGATGATTCTGCAGCAAGACATCAGCTCTGAGATTGAGGCTGATAAGGTGGGCAAAACCATGACCGTTATCATCGACCGCAAGGAAGGCGATTACTACATCGGACGAACAGAGTTCTGCTCTCCGGAAGTAGACCCTGAGGTTCTGATCCGTGCCGATGAGAAGCGTCTGCGCGTGGGTTGTTTCTATCAGGTAGAAATTACTGCAAGCGAGGAATTTGACCTCTATGGCAAGGTGGTGAAATAATCATTCTCTCCCCCATTGCCTGGAGTTTTAGAAATTTTGACTACATATTAAATAAATATGAACAATAAGGAATACATCGCTGAACTGGCTCAGCAAACCGGCTATTCGCAGGAAGACACCCAGAAGTTGGTGCGCAAGGCGATAGACGCTATGATTGCCGAGTTTGAGGATGGAGAAGCTGTCTCTATCCCCAATTTTGGCACCTTCGAAGTGAAGAAGCGCATGGAGCGAGTGGTGGTTAATCCTACTACCAAGAAGCGCCAGCTGGTGCCGCCTAAGTTGGTGTTGGGTTTCCGACCGGTAGCTTCGGTCAAGGAAAAACTAAAGAATGGAGGGGATGAGCAATGAGCAAATTCAGTTTAAATACACTCGGAAAACTGCTTGCAGATAAGAGCGGGCTGAGCCAGGTGGAAGCAGAACTCTTCATCAGGAAAATGTTTGATGTGTGCAACCAGGGACTCGATGCCGACAAGCAGGTGAAGATAAAATGGCTGGGCACCTTTAAGGTACAGGCCACGAAAGACCGTGAAAGCATCAATGTGAACACGGGCGAGCGCTTCACCATTGAAGGCAGAGACAAACTCACCTTCACGCCTGACAACATCCTGAAAGAAATCGTGAACAAGCCATTCGCCCAATTTGAAACGGTGGTGGTAAATGACGGCGTAGATTTCGATGAAATAGATGAGAAGTTTGGAGAAGAACAGACAGAAGATGCTCCTGAACAAGTAATCGATTTTCTGGACGAAGAAAAAACTGCAACTCCAAATCCGGAGGTTGTCGTAATCGAATCTGAAAAGGAAAAGGAAAAAGAAGACGAACTGGCAAAGCAAATTGCTATTGAACAAGCTAAACTGGAAAGATTAAAACAAGCCCAACTGGAGCAGGAAAGAATACAGAAAGAAAAGCAAGAGCAGGAAAGACTGGAGCAGGAAAGACTGGAGCAGGAAAGACTGGAGCAGGAAAGACTGGAGCAAGAGAAGCTTGAATTAGCCCAGCAACAGCAAGCCCTGAAAGCAGTTGTTGAACCAGCAGTACCTGCATCAGATGAATCTGAAGAAGAAGAGGAGGAAGAAGAAGAAGAATCTTCCAATTCTCATCATATTGTTATTCCTCGCTATCTGGTCGTTGCAGTCTGTCTCATCGTAGTAGCTTTGATTGGCGGAATGGGATGGTTTGCCTTCAACTATGGTCAGATGACTGCCCAGCGCGATCATCTAGCCATGCAGCTAAACCAGTATCATCAGGCTCCAGCCAAGAAAGTCCCAGCCAAACCAGCTGCCGCCCCACTCTCTCAGGAACAGAAACTCCGCCAGAAAGCGATGGAAGACAGCATCCGTATGGCTAAAACTGCAGAAGCAGTAAAACTGGCTGAAAAATCGGATGAGGAAAGTGCTAACGCAGAAAAGGCTAAGCAGGCTGAAGCAAAGGCTAAGGCAGAAGCTAAAGATAAAGCCGAAGAAAAGGCTGCTTCGAAAATAGCATCATCCCAGTATGATAAGGACGCTCGCGTACGCACGGGAGCTTACCGAATCATAGGAGTTGCCCAGACCGTTACGGTTGGCGCCGGTCAGACCCTCGAACAGATTAGTACCCGCTATTTAGGTTCCGGCATGGAATGCTACGTAGAAGCCCTGAATGGTACAAGCACCGTAAAAGCCGGACAGAAAATCAAGATTCCGAAACTGGAATTGAAAAAGAAAAAGAAGTAAAGTACTGAACAAACAAAAATCGCCCTGTAAGAGCAAATATAATTTTGCACTTACAGGGCGACATTGTTTTATGTTAACATTACTTGCCCAACACTTCATCAAGCAATGTGTAGAAAGCAGGATCCTCACCAACAATAGTCTTGATAATCTTACCGTTAGCATCAATCACAATCTTTGTAGGGAAACCCTGAACAGCATAGTCGCTGAGAACCTTGCTGTCCTTCGGATTGTAAACATGAATCCATGGCAACTGGTGCTTCTCAACAGCAGCCTTCCACTTAGCCTCTGTATCATTACAATCTACACCAAGAATTTCAAACTTACCCTTGTACTTCTCGTAATACTCCTTCATCTTAGGCATTCCCTTGATGCACCATCCGCACCATGAACCCCAGAAATCGAGTACGACAATCTTGCCGCGAAGGCTGGAAAGCTTAAAATCATTTCCCTTAATATCCTTCAGCGTAAAGTCAGGAGCCTCAACACCGGCAGCCTGCACCTTCTTAGCCTTCTCCTCAGCCTCAGCACGCTTCTTAGCCATATCAATTATTGGCTGGTAGAAAGCCTTCATTCTGCCGTTCTTCACATTCTCAGAGAGCAAGCCCAGCAGTTTCTCCATCTTGCTGACATCATCAAACTGCTCGAAGATAGTAGCACAAGACTCATAATCAGGATGCTGTTTTACGAAATCGAAAATCTTATCGTCCTTTGCCTTTTGCAGGGCAGGAGCCTTCTGCTCATATTCTGCCATGATGGTCTGCTGGGTCTCACCATTCTTGATTCTCTGGTTCAGGGAAGCTTCGTAATCTCTCAACTCCTTATTAGCATTCTCCAGCAGAACATCTACTTCATGATACTGCTGATAGAACTTAGAACCCGAAATATCGAAGCGGGTCTTTGCATCGCCCTTAACTTCAGCCTTCTCGCCAGGAACACAAGGCAGGTTGAACACAAACAGACCTGAACCACGATAAGCTTCAGGTGAGAGGAAAACGTATCCGGCTGCCTTATCAAGGTTTGCAGAATAGGTAAACTTGCCATTCTTCACCAAAACCGTATCCATCTTAACATTTCTGCCCTTGTAAACAAGTACAGAATCGGAATTGAAATTCTTCAAATCCACCTTCAACTGGAAGTTGCTCTTCTGAGCCATTGCAACGGTTGATGCAAGCATCAGAGCCGCAGATAAAATCGCTGTTTTCATTTTCTTTTATTATATTTATTCTGATTACACCTTATTATATATAGGGAACGAAGAACGCCTGGTTCGTCGTCATCCTTATTCTTCATACTCGGTAGTATCCTCAATACCCGCCTCGGCCAAAGCCTCCTTGCGCTCTACGCAGGTTCCGCATTTGCCACAATGCTTCTCACCGCCCTTATAGCAGCTCCAGGTTTCAGCATAGTCAATGCCCAACTTCTTACCAATCTCAGCAATCTGCCCTTTGGTAATATTCGTATAAGGAGCCACCACGCGCACATCAACGAACGTTCCTGCTTCAGCAGCCTCATCTATCGCCTTGATAAACTCCGGACGGCAGTCTGGGTAAATCGTATGATCGCCACCATGGTTAGCGATGAAAACTTTCTTCAGATTATTACTCTCAGCAATGCCGATGGCAATGCTCAGCATGATTCCATTACGGAAAGGAACCACCGTACTCTTCATATTATCATCAGCATAATGACCCTCAGGAATTGCATCGGCACCTTCAAGAAGAGAACTCTTGAAATACTGATGCATGAAACCCAAATCTATCGTAATATGCTTGATTCCCAAACGCTCACAATGCATCTTGGCGAAGGGAATTTCACGCTCGTTATGATTACTTCCATAGTTAAAACTAATGCCGAGTGCAATCTCGTCTTTCTTATCGTAGAGCAGCGTGATGCTATCCATGCCGCCGCTCACAATGATTACTGAATCCTTCATTTTACTTTGAATTTTGAACTTTGAACTGTATGATTACTTTTTACTTCACCCGAACAGGCAGCGGAATGCTTCTTCCACCTTCCTTACGGGATGAATTTCTATCTTATATTTCTTATGGTCGAAACCATGATTGTTGTATTTCGGGATGATAATGTGCTGGAATCCCAGTTTTTCAGCCTCAGCAATACGCTGCTCGATGCGGCTCACCGGACGGACTTCACCGCTCAGACCTACCTCGCCTGCCATACACCAGCCTTGCTCGATAGGCGTGTCAACATTACTGCTCAATACGGCTGCCAACACACTCAAGTCCATGGCAGGATCGGTGACTCTCAATCCACCGGCAATATTCAGGAACACATCCTTCTGCATCAGTTTGAACCCCACACGTTTCTCCAGAACCGCCAGGAGCATGTTCAAACGGCGCTGGTCAAAACCCGTTGCCGAACGTTGCGGAGTTCCATAGGCAGCTGTTGAAACCAAAGCCTGCGTCTCTACCAGGAACGGGCGGACACCCTCGATGGCTGCGCTGATGGCAACACCCGAAAGCCCGTCATGATCTTCAGTAAGCAGCAACTCTGAAGGATTGCTCACCTGTCGGAGTCCGCCTTGCATCATCTCGTAGATTCCCAACTCAGAAGTACTTCCGAATCGGTTTTTGATGCTTCTCAAAATGCGGTACATATAATGCTGGTCGCCCTCAAACTGAATTACCGTATCTACGATGTGCTCCAAAATCTTTGGTCCGGCAAGCGTTCCCTCCTTATTAATATGTCCTATCAGAATAACCGGAATGCCACTCGTCTTGGCAAAACGGAGCAGGGAGGCTGCACACTCGCGAACTTGGGAAACAGAACCTGGCGAGCTGTCTACTTCTTCCGTAGCAATAGTTTGGATAGAATCTATAACTATCAGCTGTGGAGCTACTTCCTGAATATGACTGAAGATTTTCTCCAACTGCGTTTCACAGAGAACCGTAATATGATCAAAGGCTCCTTCTGATGAAAGAGAAGCCGTTTCCAGTGTGTCAGCAGAAGAACCCTCTCTGAGCATCGCCTGTCCTTTAGCCAACCGGTCGGCACGGAGCTTGATTTGATGGGCACTTTCCTCTCCGCTCACATACAGAATGCGGCGGTCAGTCATGTTCAGAATAGTCTGCAAGGTGAGCGTACTCTTACCGATTCCCGGTTCACCGCCCAGGAGCGTAATGCTGCCAGGAACCATTCCGCCACCTAGCACACGGTTCAGCTCCTCGTCCCTCATATCAATGCGCGGTTCATCAATCGCAGAAATATCGCGAAGCTTCATCGGCGCAGCGTCATGCTCGCTGTGCTGCCCGCCAAACATCGTGGCAACTCCACCATGACGCATGGTCATTCCGGCATTCTTCGCAGCCTGCGATCCGGAATCAGCAGCAATACGAATTTCCTTAAATGTATTCCATTGTCCGCAGCTAGGACATTTGCCCATCCATTTGGCACTTTCCTGTCCGCAATTGCTGCACACAAAAGCAATCTTATCTTTCGCCATTTTATCTCATTTATATGTAATAACGTTTTAACTGCGCACAAAGGTACTATTTATTATCGAAAAATCCAAAAAAAAAGTAATTTGTTAAGAATATATTTCATTTCTCTCCATTTTGTTTAACAAATCAGGCAGAAGGAAGCGCAAAACACGAATTTTGCAAACCCGATATAGCAAACAGACGATTTCATCTACTAAAAATCATAAAAACCGCTACTATATTTTGCTGATTCAAATATAATTTGTATCTTTGCCTTCGGTTTTTGAAACCAGCAGAAAGGTTTAGAACAATAAATTAGTACATAAACTAAATAAATTTAGGTAAAATGAAAATTGAAGATTTTAACTTTGCCGGTCACAAGGCAATCGTGCGCGTTGACTTCAACGTGCCATTGGATGAAAATGGTAATGTAACAGACGACACTCGTATCCGCGGTGCCCTTCCTACATTGAAGAAGGTACTTGCAGACGGCGGTGCGCTCATCATGATGAGCCACATGGGTAAGCCAAAGGGCAAGGTTAAACCAGAGCTTTCTCTCTCTCAGATTGTTAAGAACGTATCAGACGCTCTCGGCGTAGACGTTAAGTTCGCTAAGGACTGCGGTAACGCTGATGCTGAAGCAGCTGCCTTGAAGCCAGGTGAGGCTCTCTTGCTCGAGAACCTCCGCTTCTATCCAGAAGAGGAAGGAAAGCCAGTTGGCGTTGAGAAGGGTACTCCAGAATTTGATGCTGCTAAGGCTGAGATGAAGGAGCGCCAGAAGAAGTTCGCTGCTAAGTTGGCTTCTTACGCTGACGTATATGTAATGGACGCATTCGGTACAGCTCACCGCAAGCACGCTTCTACAGCTGTCATCGCTGATTCTTTCGACAAGGATCACAAGATGCTCGGCTTCTTGATGGAGAAGGAAGTTAAGGCTGTTGACGCAGTTCTCGGCAACATCAAGCGCCCATTCACAGCTATCATGGGTGGTTCTAAGGTTTCTACTAAGATCGGTATCATCGAGAACCTGTTGACTAAGGTTGACAACCTGATTCTCTGCGGTGGTATGACTTATACATTCTCTAAGGCTCTCGGCGGCAAGATCGGTATGTCTATCTGCGAGGATGACAAGCTCGACGTTGCTCTCGACGTAATCAAGAAGGCTAAGGAGAATGGTGTAAACCTCGTACTCGGCACAGACTCTATCTGCGGTGACGACTTCAAGAACGACTGCAATACTCAGGTTTGCCCATCTAACAACATCCCTGACGGTTGGGAGGGTATGGACGCAGGTCCTGAGACTCGCAAGGCTTTCGCAGCTGCCATCAAGGGTGCCAAGACTATCCTCTGGAACGGTCCTGCAGGTGTATTCGAGTTCGACAACTTCGCTGGTGGTTCTAAGGCTATCGCTGACGCAATCGCTGAGGCTACTAAGGAAGGTGCATTCTCACTCATCGGTGGTGGTGACTCTGTAGCTTGTATCAACAAGTTCGGTTTGGCTGATCAGGTATCTTACATCTCTACAGGTGGTGGTGCTCTCCTCGAGGCTATCGAGGGCAAGGTATTGCCAGGTGTAGCAGCTATCGAGAAGTAATCTTATGTTTAAAAGAAAGCCATTTGAAAAAAGGGCTTGATTTTTCACAAGAAAAAAATAGGTTGGAGGGCATCCTATGTGATGTCCTCCAATTTTCAGTTTTAACTGAATCCCCTAATAATCTACAGATTCTCTCTATAAACAGAACTGTATCTTTCATTTAAAACAAGCAACAGAAAACATAAATTCTAAAATAATTTGATAAACTACAGGAATATAATTTTCTGATTTTAAAACGAATACATGGATTGGATTGTTAATCTCTTCACCAATACCGAGTCGGTGGCTCACATCGCCCTACTCTACGCTATCGTGATAGCTATTGGTGTTTACCTTGGAAAGATAAAGATTGGCGGCATTTCATTAGGTGTCACCTTCGTTCTCTTCGCAGGTATTTTGGCTGGCCACGTTGGCTTCACCGGTCCAAAGGAAATTCTCACATTCGTGCAAGACTTCGGCTTGATCCTCTTCGTCTTCATGATTGGTCTCCAGGTAGGACCTGGCTTCTTCGAGAGTTTCAAGAAAGGTGGTGTTACACTCAACATGCTTTCGGCTAGCGCTATTCTGCTCAACATCCTCGTGATGTTTGGTTGCTATTATCTCTTCTTTGATACGAGCAACCCTAACAACCTGCCTATGATGGTAGGTACTCTCTATGGTGCGGTTACTAATACTCCGGGTCTTGGTGCTGCCAACGAGGCTTTGCTCAGCGTCTTCCCTAATGGTGCTCCAAGTATTGCCAATGGTTATGCTTGTGCTTATCCTCTTGGTGTAGTGGGCATTATTGGTGCTACTATCCTTATCAAGTACATCTGTAAGATTAATACTGCTGACGAAGAAGAACAGCTTAACGAAGAAGATGCTGCCAACCCACATGCTAAGGCTCATAACATGCACTTGCGCGTGGAAAATGCTTATATTACAGGCAGAACGCTGAGAGAAGTTTCAGAATTTTTGAACCGTGACATTGTATGTTCACGACTGCTCCACAATGGCGAGGTGAGCATTCCTAACAGCAAGACTAAGTTTGAGGTTGGAGACGAATTGCTCGTTGTATGTGCAGAGGCTGATGCTGAAGCCATCAAGGCTTTTATCGGACCAGAGGTTGAAGCTGAATGGGACCGCGAGAAGGATGAAGTACAGCACTTTGTTTCTCGCCGTATCATCGTTACCCGTCCGGAAATGAACGGTAAGACCTTGGGTAAGATGCACTTCTCCAGCGTATACGGCGTTAACGTAACCCGTATTTCCCGTCAGGGAATGGACATTTTTGCAGGCAGAAACCACCACTTCCACGTAGGTGATAAGATTCTGGTTGTAGGTCCTGAAGAGAATGTAAACCGTGTGGCTGAAATCATGGGTAACTCTGTAAAGCGCCTCGATGCGCCTAACATTGCCACTATCTTCGTAGGCATTATGGTAGGTATTATCTTCGGTTCTCTCCCATTTGCCATTCCGGGAATGCCGGTGCCTTTGAAGTTGGGTATTGCCGGAGGTCCGCTTATCATCGCCATCCTCATCGGTCGTTTCGGCTATCGCATGAAGCTGGTAACTTATACGACGACTTCGGCTAATATGATGCTGCGAGAAATAGGACTTGTACTCTTCCTGGCGAGTGTGGGAATCAAGGCTGGTGCCGGATTCTGGGACACAGTAGTACAGGGTGACGGTTTGAAATATGTGGGATGCGGTTTCCTCATCACCGTTATTCCTATCCTCATCATCGGTACGATTGCCCGCCTGAAGTTTAAGTTCAACTACTTCACCATCATGGGTATGCTCGCCGGTACTTACACAGACCCTCCTGCATTGGCTTATGCAAATGCTTCTTGCTCTAAAGAGGCTCCAGCTGTAGGATACTCTACGGTTTATCCATTGAGCATGTTCCTCCGTATCTTTACAGCCCAGATAGTGGTGCTGTTCTTCTGCGGAGCGTAAGACTTACAAAAGTTAACAAAACAACTGAAAATAGTTATAAATTATAAAAGAGGTGCACAAAGACAAAAATTTGTGCACCTTTTTTGTTGTCTTTTCAGAAATTCTTCGTACCTTTGAGCACAAGAAACAAACCTAATGAATCTTCTAGGAACAGCTATCGTTCCTATATGATGCAGATTTTTTCGAAATATGAAACAATAACCCTATAAACGTTAGTAAGCGTATGAAGAAATTGGGATTTCTGATAACCATGCTAGTCATCGCGTCCTTGCCCGCTTGGAGTCAAGGAGCCAAAAGTATCCGTATTACGGAGGTGATGACCGACAACCGTACCAATCTTGTAGATGAGTACGGGCAGCACAAACCATGGGTGGAATTGAGCAATTCCTCCTTTACCACGTATAATGTACGCGGTATGTTCCTAACCACCGACCGAAGGGTTCTCGACAAGAAAATATCGCCTGAAGCTCGCCGACAGCTGATGTGTCCATTGCCTAACAATGAACCACGAACCACATTGGGAGGCAAGAAAAGCATCGTTATCTTCGACAGCAGTTCCTGGTACCTGGATGGCAGGAACGGACAACATTGGAAGGCAAAGAATTCTTCCAACTCGGGACCTTTTCATCTCAATCTTATTCTACAGGAAAAGATGCCCAACTGGATAGCACTCTATGACGGAAATGCCGTTGACCTGATAGACTCCGTAAGCGTGCCAGTGTTGGCTGCCGATGAGAGTTTTGAACTGAGTAAGGACTTCAAGACATGGGAGAAAGCCATTGCCGGATCAGTAACTCCAGGCTATCTGCCTCAAAACACAGGTTTGAGTAAAGCCCAGCAATTGAAGAAAAGCGACCCATACGGAATAGGAATCGCCGTACTTTCAATGGGAATCGTATTTACCTGCCTTGCTCTCCTCTTCATCGTGTTCTGGGTTTTCGGAGCCTACATGAAACATAAACAGCGCATCGCCCGTGCTACTGAGAAGCACGCCACCTTATTATATAAGACAGGAAAGAAGACCATCGAGGTTACTCAAGGCCTCAGTCATAAGACCAACGTGATTCTGAAAGATGGTTTAGAAACCAAGGGTATTGATAAGGAGATTTACATGGCAGTCATCTCCCTTGCACTACAGGAATATCTGGAAGATGTTCATGATGTAGAACCAGGCATTATCACCATCAAGCCAAAACAGACCAGATGGAATGCTCCGAAATTCAACAACAACAATAACAACGTTAAAATATAAAAACTATGGCAAAGTACGAATATAAGGTTAAAGGCGTAGATTACGTCGTTGAAATACAGGATATTGAAGGCAATATCGCCAATGTAACCGTGAATGGAATTCCATTCGAAGTGGAAATGAAACAGCCGGTTAAGAGCAGTAAGCAGAAAGTAAAGTTAACCGATGGACAAAACAACATTTCTGCCAGCTCTGTTGCAAGCGCAGGTTCTGCTGCAGGTTCAAGTTCTGCAGCAAGTTCTGATTCTGCTTCATCAAGCAAACAGGCAACTCCTGCTGCAGGCAAACCAGTTGTTGCCCCTCTGCCTGGCACTATCAACGAAATCAAGGTGAAAGTCGGTGACAAGGTGAACACAGGCGATACTGTTGTCGTTCTCGAAGCCATGAAGATGCAGAACAGCATCGATGCAGAAACTTCGGGAACCATTACCAGCATCAACGTGAACGAGGGAGACGCAGTAATGGAAGGAGACACGCTTGTTACGATCGCGTAATAAGCTGTTTAGACAAAAAGCTAATGATTACTCTTCACAATCAAAAGACTAATCATAAAGTTCAATGTTCAACTTTCAAAGTTCAAAGTAAATTATGGATTTCATCATACAAAACTTCAATGAGTTTCTTACCTTTACGGGCTTTGCCAACGCCTCGGCAGGAAACCTCATCATGATTCTAGTGGGAGCACTCTTTATCTGGCTCGCCATCAAGAAAGATTTTGAGCCGCTGCTTCTGGTTCCTATCGGATTGGGAATCATTCTTGGCAACATTCCATTCCGTGCCGATGCAGGACTCGAAATAGGTTTATACGAAGACAACTCCGTTCTGAACATCTTCTACCAGGGAGTGAAACAGGGCTGGTACCCGCCACTCGTATTTCTGGGCATTGGAGCCATGACCGACTTCTCTGCACTCATTTCCAACCCGAAGCTCATCCTGATTGGAGCCGCTGCCCAATTTGGAATCTTCGGCGCATATATGATTGCACTGGCTCTGGGATTCGAACCTAACCAGGCAGCTGGCATTGCCATTATCGGAGGAGCAGACGGACCAACCGCCATCTTCCTGAGCAGCAAACTGAGTCCGAACCTCATGGGAGCCATTGCGGTTTGCGCCTACTCTTACATGGCACTGGTGCCTGTAATCCAGCCACCTTTGATGCGACTACTTACAACCAAGAAAGAGCGCGTCATCAAGATGAAACCGGCACGTCAGGTTTCACAGACCGAAAAGATTCTCTTCCCTATCATCGGTCTGCTTCTCACCACCTTTATCGTTCCATCCGGTTTGCCATTATTAGGAATGCTGTTCTTCGGAAATCTTCTGAAAGAGAGTGGAAAGACAACCCGACTCGCCAAGACAGCAAGCAGTAGCTTGAATGATATTGTCGTTATCCTCCTCGGCCTGACCGTAGGCTGTTCTACCCAGGCTTCAGAGTTTCTGACATTAAACACCATCAAAATCTTTGCTCTCGGTGCTCTTGCTTTCATCATCGCATCGGCAAGCGGAATCTTATTTGTCAAGCTGATGAATCTCTTTTTGCCAAAAGGTAAGAAACTGAACCCACTTATCGGAAACGCCGGAGTGAGTGCCGTACCAATGAGTGCACGCATCTCCAACAACCTAGGTCTGGAATACGACCGCCACAACTTCCTTCTCATGCACGCCATGGGACCAAACGTTGCGGGAGTCATCGGTTCTGCCGTTGCAGCCGGAGCTTTGCTGGGATTCTTCAATTAAAAGTTGAGCCACCAAGCTATCCCTCTAGGATAAGCACATAAAAAATAGAATCGCCCTGAAAGGACAAAAGCATCTTACATTCAATGCTTTCCCTTTCAGGGCGACTTTTTTATTTTTTTTAGCTCTTAACCCGCATTCGCATTTTTCCTTCAAAGGAAATGATAACCGCAACCTGATAACTCAAACTGCTGTCAGGCATTGCCAGAACAGCAAGATAATGAATGCCAGATTCATCTATCTTATTGAATACGATGTCGCTCAATATAGACTGGTCCAAGAAAGAAGCAGGAACCTGCTTATCGAAATCCTTCTTATGAAAATCACGAGAGAACAGACAGTTGGCACCATGATAAACATGCAAGTTCACAATATTATCATAATAAACATTGTCTACCTCAACACCATCATCATTATAAGAACTCTTGTAGACCTTATAACTTGTTGGGTTAACCTGTACGTAGAGATGATATTTCTCATCGCCCCTTACAACCACCGTATCACGTTTAATCAGCGTATTCTGATTCAGCGCCACGGAAGCATGGTTGTGGATGAACTGCTGCAAATAAGACTTATCTTCCGTCTTCACCAGCTTAACCACATCCCCATTCTGCACTTTAAACTGGAAAATATGCTCAGCCTGTTTTACAATCGGATATTTTGCAAGATTAGCACCCTTCATTACAAGCGTATCGCCAGCAATGTAGAAGTAGACAGGCTGACTGGTTGAATCAGGATAATAAATCGTATCGCCTTTTACGCGGAACGCCACATCATCCTCATCGTCATCGTTCAACCAAATGCCTTGCAACATCTTCTTAGCCGCAGTATCTTCCTTCACTTCCTGTTGCTTTTCGACCTTCTGCCCACAAGCAACAAGAGTCAAGATACAACTGAGCAGCCATAAATTAACTATCTTTTTCATGATGAGTTCTTTAAATAAATTAATCGGTAAAAGCTGATGCCAATTCTACTCGAAATAATCAGCCTCTTCGAAAGACTTTGCCTTGGTTCTGTCTTTTTCTGACGTAAGCACCTCAACTCCTTCAATAGGCCATTTTATTCCGATAGTAGGATCATCCCAATGAATACTGGCTTCGTAATCAGGAGCATAAACATTATCTACTTTATAAGTAAAGATGACTTCGTCACTCAGTACCAGGAAACCATGGGCAAAACCGCGAGGAATGAAAAACTGACGTTTGTTCTCTCCACTCAGTTCAACCATTACATATTTACCGAAAGTCTTACTGCCCTTTCTCAAGTCAACAGCTACATCCAGCACGCGGCCTTTGATGACACGCACCAACTTAGCCTGCGAGAATTCACCTTTCTGATAGTGCAAACCTCTGAGCACACCACGAGCCGACATCGATTCATTGTCTTGCACAAACTCCACATGCCCTCCAACGTGAGCATCAAAGTCAGCCTGCTTCCATGCTTCAAAGAAATAGCCGCGAGCATCTTCAAATACCCGAGGTTCTATCAGCCAGACTCCTTCAATTTCTGTCTCTGTATATTTCATTGATTTATACCTTATTTATTTTAGGCACAAAGGTAATACTTTTTCCCGAAACGACAAAACAAATTAGACTTTTTATGATTTCATCGAAAATTTTCTCTATTTTCTGTTGGTCATTTCCGAAAAAATCACTACCTTTGCAAACGTGAATAGACTAGAAAGACATATAGAGATCCTACTTTTGAGCAACGATTGCGTGATTGTCCCAGGATTTGGTGGCTTCATGGCTCATCATGTAGATGCGCGTTACGATGGCAGAGACAGCATGTTTTTGCCACCGCTGAGAACTATTGGCTTTAACCCACAGCTCCAGATGAACGATTCTCTCCTTGCACTTTCGTATGTTGAAGCATACGACATCAGCTATCCGGAAGCTTTGAACCGCATTGCTGATGAAGTGACAGAGATGCGTCAGACTCTGGAGAATTCAGGAAAATTTGAACTGAATGATATTGGCACCATCATATTGAACGAAGACGGAAATTATACCTTCGAACCATGCGAGGCGGGCATTCTTACCCCTGAGTTGTATGGTTTGGGTGGCTTAAACATGCTCCCACTCGCGCAGATTTCTGCAGAAGAGGTTCAGAAGACTGAAGATTCTGCTGCTTCAATCATTGAAATGCCAGCAAAGACAGTAGAAAACAATCGTACAGAAAGCGAAGTCAAGAATCAGGATAGTAACCAGAAGATGGAGAGTGGACTCTCTGTCAACAATTCTGTGTTCGTTAACGAAGAAGAATCAAATGCCGAATTCATCAGCATCAAGAAGAGCTGGTTGCGCAATATTGCAGCAGCCTGCATCGCTCTCATTGCATTCTTCACCTACTCTTCTCCATTGGGAACCCCAACCGTTCAGAAGAGCCAAATCGACACAGGCATGCTGAACCGCATCATGCCTAAGGAGATTAATAAGGTTGCGCAACCTCAAGAACTGGTTCTTAGTACAGAATCACAGGCAGAAGAGAGCATTCCTGCCAAGTCTGTCAACATGACTCAGGACAACGAATTGCAAACAGCTTCTTCTTACTATAGCATCGTTTTGGCAAGTCGTGTTACCAAGCGCAATGCTGCGAGCTATGCTGAACTTCTCCAAAACAAGGGATTCAAGGAAGCTAGGGTGTTAATTACGGATAATAATGTAAAAGTTATATACGGAACATACTCTACCGAGGGCGAAGCTTATACTGCTCTCAACCGTTTACACAACTATGATGCTTTTACTGACGGCTGGATTACGAAAGTGAAAGAATAGTTGATAGTTAAGAGTTTATAGCTTATAGCTAGAACAAATAGCAAGGAGTATCGGAAACTTCTACAACACATTATTATAATAAAGACAGAAAAGTAAGAAAAAGAATATGAAAAGAGTACGTTGTCCTAAATGCGATAATTTTATCACCTTCGATGAGACCAAGTATCAGGCAGGTCAGAGTCTCGTTTTCGTTTGTCCTAATTGCAATAAGCAGTTTGGCATCCGAATGGGAGTTTCCAAGCTCCGCGAAACTCGCAAGGAGGAAAAACTTGACGAGAATGCCAACGAGAAGGGATACGGTTCTATCGTTGTCATCGAGAACGTATTCGCTTACAAACAGGTCATCCCGCTCCAGTTAGGCGACAACATCATCGGCCGCTACATGAAGAACAGCGGAATCAACTGCCCTATCGAAACCGTAGACCCAAGCGTTGACATGAACCATTGCGTAATCAACGTTAGCCGCGACAAGAAAGGCAAATTGAAATATGTACTCCGCGATGGACCAAGTTATACAGGAACTTTCGTTGACAATGAGATTCTGGGTGACAGAGAACGCCGCGTTATCGAAGACGGAACCCTGTTCACCATCGGAGCAACTTCTATCATTCTCCGCACAGCAGACAGTGAAGAAGAAAACTAAGAAGTTTCGATTATCAAAATAAACACTTCAAAAGGAGCAATTAGATGTTGGTTTACATTCAATTGCTCCTTTTTCACTTAACGGAAACGTAAAAACACGCCATATTTCTAACTTTCTGAAAGAAATCTACTATATTTCGTAATCTTTTTGCTTTTATTTTCTTTAAATTAAAAGAAAATGTGTACCTTTGCATCGAAAAATAAGAAATAGAAACGAATTACGTTAGGTTATGGATGTAGCAATCGTAAAATATAATGCCGGAAATATCTATTCCGTAGTCAACGCCATGAAGCGTTTAGGCATCGAACCTGTACTTACAGATGATGCAGAAATGCTCCAGAAGGCTGACCGCATTCTCTTCCCAGGACAAGGCCAGGCAAGAGAAGCAATGGAATATCTGAAGGCTCATCAGCTTGATCAAGTAATCAAGAACTTGAAGCAACCCGTCCTGGGCATTTGTGTAGGACAGCAACTCTTGTGCCGCCATTCGGAAGAAGGTGACGTAGATTGCATCGGAATCTTTGATGTAGATGTAAAGCGATTCCTGCCTCAGAAACACGAAGACAAGGTGCCTGCTATGGGCTGGAATGAAATCTATGATTTGAAGACTGACCTTTATAAGGGGGTCGGAAACAGAATGGATTCTGACTCAGACAAGTCTACCGCTGATGCACTGCTTCATCCCTACTCCTATTTCGTACATAGTTATTATGTGCCACTCTGCGAGGAGACCATTGCCAAGGCAGAATACATTCTTCCTTATAGCGCATCGCTCCACAAAGATAATTTCTATACCTGCCAGTTCCATCCGGAAAAGAGCGGAAAGGTGGGAGAACGGATTTTAAAGAATTTTTTAGAGATAAAATAAAAGAGAAAATACAAATATGATAGAATTAATTCCAGCTATCGACTTGATAAATGGCCAGTGTGTTCGTCTTACCAAAGGCGATTACGACCAGAAGAAGGTTTACAATGACAATCCTGCCGAGATTGCAAAACAGTTTGAGCAGATGGGCTTCAAACGCCTTCATGTAGTAGACCTCGATGGAGCCAAGTCAAAGCACATCGTAAATGATGCGGTGTTGAAGGCCATTACCACAGAAACCTCTCTCGTGGTTGATTTCGGTGGCGGAATCAAGACCGAAGAAGATATTGAGAAAGCTTTTGCTGCAGGAGCAAGCATGGTTACAGTGGGCAGCATTGCCGTCACCAATCCTGAACTCTTCATGCAATGGCTAGACAAGTATGGAGCCGACCGCCTGATTCTGGGAGCCGACGTAAGAAACGGAAAGATTTCTATCAACGGATGGAAAGAAGATTCTTCTGAAGATCTCCTTCCTTTCCTGAAAAAGTACATCGATAAAGGAGTATGCTATGTTCTCTGCACAGAAATCAGCAAAGACGGAACGCTGCAGGGACCTGCCATAGAACTCTACAAAGAAGTAATGGCTGCCTATCCTCAACTGCATCTTATCGCCTCAGGCGGAGTGAGTTGCAACGAAGACATCGAAGCATTGGAAACTGCAGGAATTCCTGCCGTAGTATTTGGAAAAGCTTTCTACGAAGGGAAAATCGATGTTAAGAAACTAGTTAATAGTTAAATAGTTGACAGTTAATATTAATAGCTGACAGTTGATTGCTCGGAGCTATTCTCGACACGCCCTGTAAGGGCAAAAGCTTCAATCGATAAGAATTAAAATACAATGGTGAAAATTCAAAGTAAAAGCAAAGGATTAGCTAAACGAATCGTTCCTTGTCTTGATGTAAAGAACGGCGAGACGGTAAAGGGAACCAATTTCGTAAACCTTCGCAGCGCTGGTGACCCGGTAGAACTGGGAAAAGCTTATAGCGATGCTGGAGCCGATGAGCTCGTATTCCTCGATATTACAGCGAGTTTCGAAGAGCGCAAAACCTTTACGGATATGGTAACCCGCGTGGCTGCCGAAATCAATATCCCATTTACTGTGGGAGGTGGAATCAATGAACTCAAAGATGTTGACCGCCTGCTCAACGCAGGAGCCGACAAGGTTAGCATCAACAGTGCTGCCATCCGACATCCGGAGCTCATCGATGAAATTGCCAACCATTATGGCTCACAGGTTTGCGTATGCGCCATTGATGCACGTCTCGATTCTGACGGCTGGCACTGTTATGTAAAAGGCGGAAGAGAACGGGTGGAACTAGGACTGTTTGACTGGGCTAAGGAAGTAGCCGACCGGGGTGCCGGTGAAATTCTCTTTACCAGTATGGATCATGACGGTGTGAAACAGGGATTCGCAAACGAAGCCCTCGCCCGTCTTGCTGAAGAAGTAAGCATTCCTATCATCGCCTCAGGAGGTGCAGGAAAAATGGAGCATTTCCGCGATGCGTTCACCCAAGGCAAGGCAGATGCTGCCCTGGCAGCCAGCGTGTTCCACTTTGGCGAGATTGCCATTCCTGACCTCAAGAAATACCTGAGAGAAGAAGGAATCAACGTGAGAATATAGAACACGGGGAATATAATAATGTAAGAAAATAAAAACAAGATAAAATGGAAATAGATTTCGAAAAATTAGGCGGACTGGTTCCTGCCATCATCCAAGACGCAGTTACAAAGAACGTCTTGATGCTTGGCTTCATGAATCAGGAAGCATACGATAAGACAATAGCAACCAAAAAGGTAACATTCTGGAGCCGTTCACGCAACTGCCTCTGGACAAAAGGTGAAACATCAGGCAACTTCCTGAATCTCGTTAGCATTCAGAACGACTGCGATAACGACACCTTGCTGGTTAAGGTTCACCCAGATGGTCCAACCTGCCACAAAGGTACAGACACCTGCTGGGCAGAAGAAAATACACTCAACCCAATCCTCTTTCTCTCAGAGCTTCAGGACTTCATCAACAAGCGCCACGAAGAAATGCCAGAGGGAAGCTACACTACCAGCCTCTTCAAGAAAGGCGTTAACAAAATGGCACAAAAGGTTGGAGAAGAAGCTGTTGAAACCATTATCGAAGCCACAAACGGCAACAACGAGAAACTCATTTACGAGAGTTCAGACGCTCCAGCTTCTGGCAACGCAGCTTCTGACATCTCTGCTGATGTTCAGATAGAGGCAGAGGCAACCGAGGAAGAAGAGGAAAATCATGATGGTATGTATCGAAGTGAACTTACCAATGAATGGATTGATGAGAGTCTGAAAGACCAGCGTCCAATCGCAGTCATGGTTGACAATGAATCTATCGCCTTACCGCATTACGGTCTTACCCAGGCAGACGTTGTGTACGAAATGATGAACAGCACTGCAAACGGAAAAATCACCCGTTTGATGGCAGTTGTAAAAGACTGGGAATCCTTAGAGCAGTTCGGTAGTATCCGAAGTGCGAGACCTACCAACTTTTTACTTGCTGCGGAATGGAATGCAGTCTTAGTCCATGATGGTGGTCCAGTATACATTAACCCATATTTAACAGAACCTTATACAAACAACATGAGTGGTGGTTTCTCCCGTGTTGACAACGGTAAATCCAGAGAATATACCGAATATATCTGCAGTGGCGACCTTGACAAGCAGTTTGCCTCCTACAAATATTCAACTACTTATAATGATTATTATGAAGGACCTCATTATCAGTTTGCAGATGAGAAAAACCCAGTTGATTTAAGCAGCGACTCCACAGCCGTTTCCGCAAACGAGATTGATCTGCCATTCCCACACAATAAATCAACCTTAACCTACAATGCGGATGACCAGTTATATTACTATTCTGAATACGGCAAAGAACATGTAGACCCACAGAACGGCAATGCACAGCTCTGCTTTAAGAATGTATTGCTTCAGAGCTGCCCATATATCCAGTATGATGAACACGGTTATATGATGTTCTATATTATCAATACCAACCAGAAAGGTTACTATATTACAGATGGACAGGCTATTGAAGTAACCTGGCAGAAAAATACAGCAACAGGAGCTACCACCTATTTCGATAAGAACGGAAATGAGATCACGCTCAATACCGGTAAAACTTATGTTGGTATCGTTCCTGACGAAGATTGGGATGATCTTGTGATCCAGTAATAAACAATGTAAAGGACATTTCGTAAGTTTTCATTATTAAAAAAAGGTATGACACGCTGCAATGTGTCATACCTTTTTTTCTATCTTTTTTGCATCTTACATCAGATATTTCTTTGCAAATGGAATCTTACTCAGTACAAGCGTGATCAGAAAACTGATCAAAAATACTACACATGCAATTACCGGAACAGACATAACTGCCGGAAATGCAACCGTTGTAAAACCTATTTTCTTACATCCCACATTCACGAAATCATGAACCAGATACATTCCAAAACTCAATTCAGACAATTTCAGAATCCATTTCGCTGCATGCGCTGAAAAACGGATTCCTGATATCTCCTCTTTAAAAAACAAAAATACTGCCCATGAAGCAAAACACGTTGTAGGGAACAAATAGTTATATAAAGTCCGGTCTGCCATTCCCGCCGTTCTGCTCAGCACCAAAGTACCTGCCATCGTAAAAAGAACCGAAACGATCCCCAATCCGTAAATAACGTTTTTAAACTTTCTGCTGATTCCAAAATGGTAAAAATAGTATCCTGCAAAGAAGTATCCGACATATCCCCCAACCATTGTGATTGACATTTTTCCAAGGACCGTTCCAACCGTTTCGCCAATTACCGGAAGGATACTTAACATATTACCGACATAACAGAATAGAAAGGACATCAATATAAAATACTTTACAAGCTTCTCACTCTCCGCAATCTTTCGCAATATTGGCACCAGCAGATACAGACCGATCATCATGTATACAAACCATAAATGATATCTTCCCGTAAACGTATTTTTCACAAGACTCTGCACAAATTCCATATGAAATGTCCGATATTCCAAAAAGGCATCTACCAAAGCATAACAAAATGCCCAGAAGAAATATGCCGTGACCAGTCTGAAGACATTCTTCTTCAGTAACTTTTCGATCGAATATGTCCGTTTTGGATCCAGAAAGAAAATTCCAGAGATCATGACCAGAACCGGTACACAAAATCTTACTATGCTGTCATAAAAATTAAACCAAAACCACTCACTGCTCCCAACAGCCACACTGTCAAACTGTGATGCTGCTACATGAAGCATCATCATTGCAAAAATTGCCACTACCCGCAACAGATCAAACTGTATGATACGTTCTTTTTTCTCCATGTTTCTTCCTTTTCATTTTCTTATTCTTTTTGTATTCTCTCTTGTTGTTTTCTTTTTTCAAAGATATAATAAAAACTGCCGAGCAAAGCTCGTTGTAAATCACGATATAATAAATTATAATCGAAAGAAAGGTTTTTTCCAATGAACAAATCAAAAAAATATATTTTATCTTTTGTGTGCATCCTATTTGGTCTGCTTTTGTTTTTCAACTGCATACACGCAGCCAGACAGGCACAGCCATTATCCGACACGCTCGGTCAGTCCTACGATCTTCGCAGCGATTACCTGATTACCCAATATGCAGATGCAACCGGTCAGCATGGCACATTCTATACCATTGAAAACAGTGAATCTCTTATCATCCTCGATGGCGGATGGAGTGGTAACGCAGACGCTGTGCGCTCTGTCATTGCGGCACACGACAATACGGTAAATGCCTGGATCATCAGTCATCCTCATCAGGATCATGCCGGTGCATTCAACAGCATTTATTCCGATCTTCAGGGCATAACAATCGAACACCTCTATGACAACAGCTTTGATTATGATTTTGTAGAAACAAATGGTGAACCTTATGACGACATCTCTGTCATGGAAACATACCACGCCCTGACATCGCAGACAGAAAATCTGACTCATCTGAAAAGAGGCGATCAACTGGATATCTGCGGTCTTACTGTAAATGTTTTAAACGCCTATGACGATCAGGTCATCGAAAATGTCGGTGGCGAAAAAGATTACCAGAACAACGCGTCACTTATGCTTCGCATTACAAACCAGACAGAAAGCTTATTGTTTTGTTCCGATATAAAATATGACATGGAATCCTTTCTGACCGCCTCTATTGACCCTGAACTGCTTTCCTGCAAATATTTGCAGGTCGGACATCATGGTAACTGGTCTTTCAGTGAAGATTTCTACACAGCCAGCGGTGCGAGTGTGTACTTTTTTGACGCCCCTTCTGCGATTACTGATAGTCCAGACTATCCTGCCTCTGCCTTAAAAAACAGTCTTTTAAGTAAAGGAAAGACGGTGCTCGATTTTAGCACCGCCCCGAATTCCGTTTGTTTAAAATAATTTATACATGCCATCTTCCATGCAGAACTTTTTTATTCAGCCAGACAGCCGCTGGTATCATATGATGCAACAAAAGAAATGTCAGGAATTTATCTCTGAAAACATGATATTTATACTTCAGTCCCGTCATCCCATAACCGGTGATTGACAATGTATTCTGATTTATTTCCGGATAAATTCCATTTCTTTTTTCTTCCTGTACGACATGCCGCATGACCGCAATGCTTTCTTTCTCTGCTCTCCCTGCAATTCCACGACCGGTTTCATTGGAAAGACTCCATAGAAGTGCCATTTTCTGCAATTCACACTGATATCTTCTCAAATCCGTCTGCTCGATCTGCGTACTGTTCACTGCGTCCAAAAAAAATTTTCTCATCTCACAGTAATTTTCATAAAAATGTGTTAAATACCGGTCTTTCACCACTCTGTTATGACTTTCGGACTGATTGTGCACTCTCCAGCTATATACAGTTTTCCTTTCCAGACAGATTTTTTCTGCTGCCCGGTAAGCAAGAATACAGAAAATCCAATCATCTTCATAATCACAGTATTTATAAAATGTAATATGATTTTTTTTCAAAAAATCAGTGCGGAATAAACACGACCAGATGGAGCCATTTACTTTACATTCCGGGTGCGGTGTGACACCTCTCATAACAAGCGTCTGCAAATAGAAATCATATAATTGCTGTCCTTTTTCTATCACAGTCTGCCCCTGTTCCATACAGGCTGGCTCTTCTATTCCATTTACAATACGATTGGTCCCCGCCTGCACAAAATCGGCGTTTGTTTCACGAATGTCCTCTAACATTAATGAAAACATATCCGTTTTGACAAAATCATCCTGATCCAGAAAACAGACATATTCCCCCTCTGCATGTTGCAGCCCATAGTTTCTCGAAGAGGCAATTCCACCATTTTCCTTTTCAAAATATTTCACTCTGGAATCCTTTTTTTGAAACTCTTTTATCAGTTCCGCACTCTTATCAGTGGAACCATCGTTGACAAATAACAATTCCAGATCTTTTTCTTCCGATCCACATAATGTTTTGTAGGTTTCTTCAAGAAACTTTTCACCATTATATACTGGAATTACCACACTGATCATTTGCTCACCACATCTTTTTCAACAATGACTTCATCATCATTTGCCTCGCCAAGGCATACTTCGATGCATCTTAAATCAGAACCAATTGCTTTGATCGAATGTGCCTTTCCTGCTGCAATGCTGACAGTCGAACCTGCCAGAAGATCCACTTCCGTTCCCTCTAACTTTAATTTTCCCATGCCGGATAAAACTGTGATTGTCTCCGTATGCTTCATATGTTTGTGATATGGTGTTTCTTTTCCCTCTACAACCTTGATCCGCTTTGTAATACTCTTGGTTCCATCATCTTCATCGTTATCAATCGTCTTGATTGTTCCCCAGCGGCGCTCTTCATATTTGGATTCATCTGCAATTTCAGACAGGCAGTCTTTGATATAAGAGCTCTGGTGCTTATCAGCGATCAAAATACCATCATGAGAAGCTGCAATCACCAGATTTTTAGCACCCATTACAACCATCGGAATACCAAGTACATTGATCGCATGACTGTTTTCTGATGTGCCATCCCATGTCACATCACCAATACTGTTCTCACGCATCTCCTCTGTCAATGTATTCCAGGTTCCAAGATCTTTCCAAATGTCATCATATTTGATTGCAACAATATTTTTCCAATGCTCCAGCACTTCATAGTCGAAACTTTTCTTTGGAAGCTTCTCATAATCGGTAACCATCTCATCATAATCGGTAGTCACACCGTATTTTCCAATCCACTGTGCTGCCATAGACAACTTAAAGCAGAATACTCCACAGTTCCACAGTGCGCCATCATTTACCAGCTTTTCTGCTGTCGCTTCGTCCGGTTTTTCACGGAATCCCTCTACATGCAGCAATTCCGCATCGCCCTTTTGTGGAACAATATAACCATATTTGGTAGATGGATAGGTTGGTACGCCTCCGAGCAGACCGATTGTATCCCCTGCCTTCTCTATATAATCCCCAAGCTTTTTGATCCGGTTAAAAAATTCAATAGTCGTGTAAGGATCGACCGGAAGAAATGCGACAACATCATCCTCTTTTGCACCTTTTTTTGATAACAGATATGCACAGGAAAGCATGACTGCCGGAAATGTATCCCTTCTCATTGGTTCCACTGCAACTTCCGCTTTTCCGTCAAGCTGACTCTCGATCAGTTCCACCTGTGCATCACTTGCACAGACAATCGTATTGTCGGAAAGCCCCGCTGTTGCAAGCTGTCCAAAAACACGCTGCAGCATCGAACATTTTTCATCGTTAGCTGCATCATCGTGATTCATCAATTTAATATACTGTTTGGAATAGCTGTCATTTGATAAAGGCCATAATCTTTTTCCGGAACCGCCGGATAACAGTACAATATACATATATTTATTCTCCTATTTATTTTTCTAATGCATAACCATATTGCAGTTCTTTTACTGAATATCCATAATCTTTGGATGCCTCATAAACTTCTGCACTTTCCACATATTCCTTCTCCACGTAAATATAATCCGGTATTTTTTCAGGATGTAATTTGAAATATGCAATATCTAACATACAATGTGTATTAAAATCCCCACTTGAACCGGAATGCGTTCCATATGGCATGTCCATATACAAATATGTATATGGTTTTTCACTAAAATACACGAAATTTCCAGGCTCTTTTTGTTTAAACCATTCCAGATCATCTATTGTATTATAATATTCCTGTGCATGTTCTTCCGAAGTAATAACCCCTTTCAATGGTCCGCGATTTATCTTTACATTTAACCCTGTCACACCATCTTCCCAATATGCATGGTGTGTCACAGAATAAAATAAAGTTCCTATCTGTGTAAACACAAAAAAAACAACTACTACCTTTCCGTAAGCTATCTGTATATTTTTTTGTTTTATATAATTTCCCATTAATAATATGGTAGCAATAGATGTAATCGCCATACCGCAGGAAACAATCGTAAGCAGATTATCCGAAGAAAGTTCCAATAAAATGGAATATACAATACCATATAACCCAAGTATTATTGCTCTTTTATCAACCTTTTGCCATTCGTCATTCCATATACTTATATAAACAACTATGATACCTAAAAATACTGGTGGAAACATAATCAGGTTGTAATAAAAAACCGTTTTCTGAAACAAAATAAGAGTGGAATAAATTACAACTATAAGCATTCCCCATAAATATACAGATTGAAACCTGACTCTCTTAATACCATGTTTTTTTCTATTCCATATTCCATCAATTGTAATCAGTAATATTTCAAGAAAAAAAGCGCAACATGCAACAGGATAAAATTGCGCAACATCTCCAATCAGCATGAGCATCATTCTTGGTACACTCTTGACCGGATGTGCCGGGTCTTTCATCATCTCCGGAAGATTACAAATAATCTCGCTTACACTTGCCCTCGAAAGAACAAACGCTGCGAACAAAATCGCCATGATGCCACAGCCTATCGTAATCATCCCTAACCCATATAAATAATCCTTTTTCTTCTGCACAAAGTACAAAATGAATGCTGCAATAAATAATCCAACATAAACAATTACCAGATAAGGACAATTCAGCACTGCCACCGCAAGAGAAACACCCGAAAGTATGAGTTTCGTTTTCCAATAGGTTCCTTTTATCTCACAGGATATCAGCAAAACTCCACTTAACAGTAAAAATATCAATCCCATGCTGTTATAACATAACTGTAATAAATTATACGGAGTAAACAACATAAATACCATTACTGCAAACACTGCCGAATATTGGTATCTTTTTTTCAAAAGAATAAACATTGCAACCGCAATCACAGATTTTACTGCAAGAAAAATCAATCTGAAATTCAGTAAAATTCCTTCCGTTGTTCCATAAAACATAAGATATATTTTCATAAACGGATAAACAATAAACGACGACATCTGCGCTAAATGCCATTCCTGTGACAACAACGAATCTCCTTTTGTTAAACGATGCGCTGTTGTCAGATAAAAGGATTCATCATTTCCTCCATATCCATAGCGGACTTTCCATAACAGAAGAAGTTCCACTGCAATCATCATTGCTGTAAAAAGATAGTTTACATACCTTTCTTTTTTTTCGAACTTCATCCTCCCATTACCTTTCTGCACGCATCGGATTATTCAAAAAGTCCTCATATGCAAGTCGGATACCATCCTCAAGCTCTGTCTTATATGTCCAGCCGAGCTTTGCAGCTTTGCTCACATCAAGAAGCTTTCTAGGAGTACCGTTTGGTCTTGTAGTATCCCACTTAATCTCGCCTTCATAACCAATGACCTTTGCAACAAGCTCTGTCAGTTCCTTAATAGTAAGTTCTTTTCCGGTTCCTGCATTGACAGTTTCGTCACCGGAATAATTGTTCATTAAGAATACACATAAGTTGGCAAGATCATCCACATATAAAAACTCACGCAATGGACTGCCATCTCCCCAACAGGTTACCTCTTTCAATCCGTTTACTTTTGCTTCATGGAAACGACGGATCAGTGCAGGTAATACATGAGAATGTTCTGGATGATAATTGTCATTTGGTCCATAAAGATTAGTTGGCATAACAGAGATATAATCGGTTCCATACTGTTTATTTAAAAACTCGCAGTATTTCAAACCGGAAATTTTTGCCAGCGCATATGCTTCATTTGTCTTCTCTAACGCACTGGTCAAAAGACAGCTCTCCGGCATTGGCTGTGGAGCCATACGAGGATAAATGCAAGATGAACCTAAAAATTCAAGCTTTTTACATCCATTTTTCCATGCTGAATGGATCACATTCATCTCAAGGATCATATTGTCATACATAAAATCGGCAAGCGCATTCTGGTTTGCGACAATACCGCCAACCTTAGCTGCTGCCAGAAATACATACTCCGGCTTTTCCTCTGCGAAAAATGCTTCTACTGCATCCTGTCTGCATAAATCCAGCTCTTTGTGTGTACGTGTAATGATATTGGTATATCCCTGACGCTCTAACTCACGGACAATTGCAGAACCTACCATTCCTCTGTGTCCTGCTACATATATTTTTGCATCTTTTTCCATCATGATGCCATTCCTCCTAACGTAATGCTTTTTCACGTTTTGCAAGTTCTCTGTCATGCTCTGCCATAATGCGGACGAGTTCCGGATAACTTGTCTTCTGCGGATTCCATCCAAGAACCGTCTTGGCCTTGGTCGGATCTCCCCAAAGGTTGTCTACATCTGTAGGGCGGAACCACTGTGGATTGACACATACTAACATTTTACCTGTCTGTGCGTCATAACCCTTTTCGTCTACGCCGGTTCCTTCCCAACGGATCGTAATACCGTTTGCTGCAAATGCCTTTTCTGTGAAATCACGGACTGTGTGCTGTTCTCCGGTTGCAATCACGAAATCTTCCGGTGTTTCATGCTGTAAGATCATCCACATACATTCCACATAATCTTTTGCATATCCCCAGTCACGCAGGCTGTCCATGTTACCAAGTTCCAGATGATCCTGGATTCCCTCTGCAATACGTCCTGCTGCCAGTGTGATCTTACGTGTCACAAAATTCTCGCCACGTCTCTCTGATTCATGGTTGAATAAAATTCCGTTCACTGCGAACATTCCATAAGCTTCACGGTACTCTTTTACGATCCAGAAACCATACTGTTTTGCAACTGCATATGGAGAATATGGATGAAACGGAGTTGTCTCTCTCTGAGGAACTTCCTCAACTTTGCCAAACAACTCAGAGGTAGAAGCCTGATATACTTTTGTTTTCTTAGCCAGACCTAAAATGCGGACTGCTTCCAAGATACGAAGTACACCAATCGCATCGACATCACCGGAATACTCCGGCACATCAAAAGATACCTGTACATGGGACTGTGCTGCAAGATTATAGATCTCATCCGGCTGTACCAGCCCGATAATCCGGATCAAAGAAGAAGAATCAGACAAATCCCCATCATGTAATGTAATTGCGTTCTTTGCGATCAGATGGTCAATACGAGCTGTATTGGAGATAGATGCACGACGTGTAATACCGTGAACCTCATATCCCTTCTCCAATAAAAACTCTGCAAGATAAGAACCATCCTGTCCTGTGATACCTGTGATCAATGCTACTTTACTCATTCAGTAATCTCCTTTTCATTTTTATACTATATACGAGTTATATAATTATTTTGCTTTTCTTTGCTCTGTGAGCCGATACTAAGAATAATATAATTTTTCATTCTTTTCAATTGATTATATTGCCCAAAAATAGTATTATATTGCTATAGCATATAATACCGGAAAGGCAATGATGTCCCATGAAAAATTCCTTATTTGAAAAATATAAAACATCTGAAGTTACCAATACCAGACGTGTGATCTGTACTCCCGGTCAATTCACCAGAGATCACTTCTTTTATATCCAGGAAGCCGGATATTTAAAAAGTCTGCAGCCTCATCTTTCCAAGAGAAGTGGACTGAAATCCTACCTTTTTATGATCGTGCTATCCGGCAGTGGAACCGTTTCTTACAAAGATGCTTCCCCAGAAAAAGCATCCGCTGTCTCTGCTATGGCCGGCGACTGCTTTTTTCTCGACTGTTCAAAGGAATACACCCACATCAGCAGTGAAAATGATTCATGGGAACTGCTCTGGATTCATTTTTATGGTCCCCAGGCGGAGGGCTACTATTCCTATTTCTGTGAACACAATGACTGGCATTTCCGCTCTCAGCATCTAAATGAGCTGACTGCCTACATTACACGAATCCTTGAAATGCATGAACACCGGAATGATGATACCGACATTGTGGTAGCCAATGAGATCACACATATTCTGACTCTGATCTCCACTTCCCCAAAAGAACCGGAACGCAATGATTCAGAGCTTGAAATAAAACTCAAACATATAACCAGTTATTTAGACGAACATTATACAGAAAATATTTCTCTGGATTTTCTTGCAGAACAATTTTACATCAGCAAATATTATCTGAGCAGGGAATTTAAAAAAGAACACGGAACAACCATTATCCAATATCTTCTGACAAAAAAAATCACCCATGCCAAAGAGCTTTTACGTTACAGTAATTCTTCCATTGAAGATATCGCTGCGCTCTGTGGCATAGATGACGCCAGTTACTTTAATAAAGTTTTTAAAAAATTAGAAGGTTGTACTGCTTCGGAATATCGGAAACGGTGGTAGGTGATTTTCTATCTTCCATTATTTTACCTTAATCACCTGCCAGTCCGGCATATAAATGCCATCTGCATTCATTTCACGATTCCACACACTTGGAGCCATTACAATCTTATGCGGATTGTCACTTAAGAATTGTCCCCACCAGCTATAGGTGCTATTGGATATAATAAAGTTTTTACAATGATACATCAGTCTGAGTTCCTCGTAATCCGGGTTATCCAGATCTACATACCGCACCTCAAAGCCGCTGAAATCATAATTTTCTTTGATCCATTCTACCTCTTTGTGATTATTGGTAAAAATGTAGAAAACCGCATCCGGCTTCTGTGCTTTCATTTTCTGCATCGCTTCCATGTAATAACTCTGATCACATACATTCAAATGTGCAAATTCAGGTGCAAGATAATCGCCTCTTCTCACATGAACACAGACCGACTCACAGGACTGCATCTCTTCCATAAGCAGACGGTTCGCCTCGGAAGGTTTTGTTTTTACCTTCAACTCATTCTTAATCTGCGGAATCATATCTTCCCAATAAGTATAAGTCTGATATGCCCCCTCTATATATTTCACCCTGCAATCCGGCACTTCATATTTTTGTTCATTATACAGAGAATAGGTTGTATAAATTCCCTTTTTAGACAACAGACGAATTCTCCATGGAGCCGCTTCCCTGATATAGCGGGATAAAACCTTGTAATAATGCATTTTTTTCAATGCCCGCTCCTGCACACGCTCTACTTCCTGCTGTTCCTTTTCATCACAAAATGTAATTCCCGGCACGATATTCAGATTAAACAACATCTTCTCACTATTTCCTGTTCCCTTTAAATGATAACCGGTAAACTTCAACACATCATCCTGTGTCAACTGCTGTACTTTTCTCGCAAATGCATATTGAAACATCTGGTTTCCAAGACCACCGCCTAACGTTAATACTACCATTTTCTTTTCTCCGTCTTTTCTGATTTTTTCTGCCATATTCCCCAAATGACCAACATGACAACTGTAACAAAACTGATCCATACAGAAACATGCTGTATTACAGTTCCCTTATAATAAATCTTCACTGTACCGGATGTCGCCTGATCCACTGTAAATTCCACCAGACCATTTTCACTTAGTTTCGGTGCATAAGAGGCTCCTGTTTCTTCATTTTCCACCGCGTAACCGCGATACATATAAACAGGGACTTCAAAAGTTGCTTTTCCGTTCAGATTTTCGAATTGTAATTCAGAATATCCCTCACATCTTCGGAATGTATACGTAACTTTATCATTGTCCTCACATACGACAACATCTCCCCGTTCCTTCGCATAGTCATAATTGTCTACCGCAGCGGTAAGGTATTCTCCCGCACCAATGGAATGGGAGGACAGTGTCTCAAATGGATACATTCCATTGTGAATAGTGATCATCGCCAGTCCTCCAAACGATACCAGGGTTCCAAATGTTGCCAGTAACAAACCTGCTTTATACGCTTTCCATTTCTTTTCTTCTTTCAGTTTCACAAGCAGGATTGCACCACAGAGGGATGCAAATAATATATAAAATGTCAGATTTCTCCATGCAATTTTTATAAATCCGACAAACGGCTCCAGAAGTGGCTGAATGAACGGAACCATGGAAATTGCAAGGTAAAGCACAGCAAATCCCAGCAGATGATCCGCTTTCTTATTTTTAACCATTCCTTTTTTCCAGAAACGAATTGCTAAAATCCAGAAAATCAGGTAACCAAATGCACCCGGGAACCAGCTTGTCACAAAAAAGTCTGCTGTACCAGTCACTTTCTCAATGACAACATTTAACAGGCTCACGTATTCACTGCCAAAGAAAAGGCTGATAAACGGCGCTACATTTCCGGCCAAATTACTTGTCTGTCTGTCCGTTACAAACAGCTGCGTTGTCGCCATCTGCTCTAACATCGGCCATGTAAAATATGCCGTAATGAGAACTGTAAGCACGGCTGCTGCGATCATATATCCAATGGATTTCTTATTCTTCCAGATTCTTTTTATATAAACAATACAAAGAAGTATTAAAAGGATCGCGGTAAGGACTGTGGATATAATATGGGAAAATATCAGTCCTGACATACCGATTGATAAGAGAATCCAGTCTGTCGATGGCTTCTTCGGCTCGATCACGATCCGATAAAAACCAAGCAGAACGATCGGTAAAAATACAAATGCCAGTGCCTCTCCTACCGCAAACCGGATAAAAATGTCCGCCAGAAGAATCGGCGAAAATGCATAAAGATATGCCGCCAGTACAGCTGTTCTCTTTCCCCACACCGAATTGACACAAAAATACATGGAGAAATAAGATGCCAGCATAATAGAAGCCAGAAACAACCGGAATGCAATTGCAATATCCATTCCCAATGCAACCAGAAAAGCTGCCAGATACATAAAAATATCCCCGTAAAACAGTGGAGAAGCATAACCATAGCCTCCACTGTTCGTTGTGTAAATCCGATAAATTCCAGGATGAATCTTCATCTCCTGTGCAATTGCAGCAATTCGCTCTGCATGGTATTCAATATCCTGTCCATATCCCATCCATATCATCACAGATGACAAAATCAATACGGCTGCCGCTACAATATGCAATTTCCCTTCAAAATCAATTTTCTGCTTTTTCTCCATTTTTCTGTTTCCTTACCTGCGAAATTCCAAAAAACAATAACAATAGCACGATCGTTACCACAGAAACTGCAATTCCCATGCATAATCCCTGTGGAATGAATTTCATTTCAATCACATGTTCTCCGGGTGATATCTCAAACAGCATATAATTTCCCAACGCCGTAAAAACTTCCGCCTTTTTCCCATCAACCGTCACATTCCATCCTGCATCGTATGGAATCGTACATAACATATAACTATTTTCCTCTTTTGTATTATTACACTGTATTGTAATATTGTCATCTAATTTATGTTGGAATACGACCTCCTGTTGCTGCACCATCGCTGCATATTGCCGCAAAATTCCTTCATCTTCAAAATACACATATACCTGTTCTGTGGAATGTGATCCCTCCCCTTTTAAATAACAGCGCAGGATCACCTCATCCGTGTCTTTCAAATATCCCAGCCGCTTCACTACATTTGCCTGTTCCTCAAGATTTTCCTGCTCTCCGTTTACAATCAGCGTTACGGTAGAAACCTGCGAGCCAAGATACTGTACATAATAGCTTCCCTCTTTGTCAATTTGAAGTTGATAATCCACATAGCTCTCTTTTTCCGTGTCATCTATCCACAGACTTCCATCACTTTCCACGGTACAATTCTCACTGTTTATCATCTTCCAGTCTGTCTGTGAAAAAACAGTTTTTCCTACTTTATCGGAAATATTTCTGTAAATTTCATTTTCGTATGCGAAACAATTATATGGTTCATTTCTGACATCTTCCATATCATTTTCCACAAAAAAAGCAAATGGAAGTGCTGCTTCGTTTTCATACAATCCAAGCGTTCCATCCTCTGCAATTCCTTTGTATCCATTTTGAGGTTCCACAGAGCTGATCTGATATTTCACGCCCAGAAATGATTCGGCCGCATGTGTCGTTCCGTCTTTATAGTGAATTCCAAAAACCATATTCCGGTAATACCCGAGATCAAATGCCATAAGCTGTGTACTGTCCCGTTCTACCGAAGTATATGAATCCAGCCCATATAAATTAAACATAAAATTATCATTGACAGTTCGATAAGCGTCTCCTGTCATAACCGTACGAAACAGTCCTTCCTGTTCTTTTACCTGCTCTGCCAGTCCCGATACACGTTCCACATAATCCTTATAATCCGATACCGTCGTAGATTCGTATAAGGAACTGTTCTCATATAAAAATAGAGCATTTGCCAAAAGTTCTGCCGACATTCCTATCATAAGCGCTACCGTCAGAATCTTTTTATTTCTTGCAAGAATGCAGAGTAAAGCATATGCTGCGATAAGAACAATGTTAAAAATAATCACGCCCTGTCGATGCAATGACAGAAAATCTTCCCTGACCACTATCATCTGAATGACAAGAAATGCTCCGACGATCAGGAAATTTCTCTTTTGTCCTTTCTCCCATCCATATTGTTCGTAGTTCCAATAACTTTCTGCTGCGATCACAAGCATTAAAAACAGATACAAAAATGCAAAACGATACTGCGATCCATTTGGCATATTAAATGCCTGCCATGCACAACATAAATTATAAAAGATCAGTGAGGCCAGCATGAAGCCGGTCATCCCCCCGTATGCAAGCTTTCTTTTCCACGAGATGTGTTTCGTCATAAAAAAAGTCCATACAAAAAACAATGACAAAACACCACAATACAACAATGGTCCTCCACTGGTGATCTGCAGCGTCTCAATTGTTCCCGCAAAACTCTTGCTGAAAAAATTGGAAACATCGAATAATCTGGTGAAATTTTTTAAAATATTAAAATCGATTTTGCTTTTGCCATCCTGCATAGAATACAATGCCGGAATCGCAACCGCCGCCGATAACATTCCACCAAGAATTGAGCTTCCTGCATAAATAAAAATCGTGCTGATTTTTTTCTTTTGTCCAGAAAGTAAAAAATAGTAACATACAAAATACAGAACAGAAAAAATACAGAGCATATACCCGATATAAAAACTGGTCGCTATTGCAAGTCCAAGGGTAATAATATACAACATATATCTGTGGTTGTCGATCAACCGCTCAATCCCGAGCAACATAAGCGGCAGCAACATGATCCCATCTAACCAGATAATATTGAAAAAATATGCAGTAACAAATCCCGACACAGCATATGCAGTAGAAAACATCAGATTTCCCACAGCCTCATGTTTTGCCATAAGATAATAATTCATGCTCCATCCGATCAACCCTATTTTCAAAATCACAATGACGCAAATACCGATATAAATATTCGTTTCATCAAAAAGATAAAATAAAATATTAAACGGACTGATCAGATAATAGGCGGAAACTCCGATCATGTCCCCACCGATTGCTCTTGACAGTGAATACCAGGCAGATGCCTCTCCATGTAAAATATCATGCAAATGCACAAAAAACGAACTGTACTGCCAATCCATATCCCAGATCAGAAATGTATGATTTCCAAATGGGAATACTTTTAATATCACCATCGCAACTGCCATTAAAAAAACCGGCATGAAAAATGATGCCAACCCTAATTTCCTTTTATGTGTCATCTTCTTCCTCTTTTCGCTGAATTCTTTCCTATGGTCGATCCAAAACGAGTACCATATCCGGCGATAAAGTATTAATATAATATTCCATCTGCTCCGGGGTTATATTATAAACATAATCCAAAACGTCCGTATCCAGTGCCAGATATGGAACCAAATGCCAGCAGAATGAATTAGAACACACCAGAATGCGTTTCTGGTTATTTGTCGCTTTCTGATTCTGATACTCAAAAAGGTAACTGTTTCTGATTCTTGAAGCCGAATAAGCAGTTAATACAGTGGAGTATTCCTCGGTATCTGCCTTTGACATATCAAAAGCCGTCTCCTCAAAACTTCCCATATAAAGTTCATCCCGATATGCATCCATGACCACCATATCCGTCTCAAAATCCGGCAAAAATAACTCTACCTTTTCCCTGATGGACGGATTATTCAATCCATAACTCTTTACATTATAATTTGCCTCATCAAAATAGCCTGTGTCATATTGAAAACCATATTGTGTATTCAGGTAATCTGCAAGGATTCCGGCAGACTGAAACCCTGAACGGGTTGTCCAGTGTCCATCTGTCTCATAAAAACCTGTATTGTTTTCCCATCCTGCCTCCTGCAATGCCTCCCTGAGATCAAGCACGTCCACAGAATTTTTCCCCAGTAACTTCAATACCTGATCTGCGTTATCGTTTTCATATGCGTCTGCTCCCCATGGTACCTGCGTGCTTTCCTCATCCACCCGATACGGATACTGTACGTATAAAAAATCCACACCGGCTTTCTTTGCACAATTTGCTTCTGCAATGATTTTGTCCGCATAATCAGACATATCTTTCGCTTCCACTGCCTCGTAATCAAAACCTGTCTTTAACGTATAAGTTGTGCCATTCGTTCTTGCATAAGCAAGATCCCAGTTCATCACCTGATCAAATCCACGGCTGAAACTTCTCATTCCTGTGTACAGCAAGAATTTATCATTACAATATTTTTCAATATCATTCTCCTTTTCCACAACTCTGGATTTCCATTGATCAAAAAAAGTGACACTGTCTGATTCTTCTGTATCTTCCTTCGTGACCGGTGCTTCCTCCAGAATCTGCTCAAGTGTTTTCAGACGTTCCGGTTTACTCTCTGTTTCATTTGTTTCCGTCACGGTACGTTCCAGCCTGTCTCCCCAGTTGTAATCTGCAAGTGCACAGGTTACATAATTTTCGATTCCAAGCTTTCCGATCATCACTTTTTTTGCAAAAATCCTCACACCGACAGCGCACATGCCAGCTACACAGATTCCAACCATCACAAACGGAAGAATCTGATACAATTTTTTCTTTTTCATACTTCCTTTATAACTCCATGCATTCGCTAAAAATTGAAATAAATAAACGGATTATAAGAACTTGACATACATTTTGCAATACAGAGCAAAAACAGCGGAACTGCTGCTATCGCTGCTATATTCTTCCTGCTCTGCTCCTGTAATTTTAATTTATCGGCAATCCACCGGACAACCGGACAACTGAAAACTACTGCCAGAGCAAGCATCACATAACTTCCCGCCAAACACTCCGCTGCTGTGCTGTCCCAGAAGTTTCCGCCAGCTCCGAACATTTGTGCAATATAACGTCCTGCCAGAGAAAGGCTGTCTGCCCGAAACACTACCCACAGCAAAACAACCGCTGCCATCGTATAAACGTGTCCGACATAACGTACACCTTTCGTCCATCCGCCTAATCGTTCAATGCATAACAACACAAAATATCCAAGTCCCCACACAATAAAGGTCCAATTAGCACCATGCCAGATTCCGGTAAGCAGCCACACGATAAACGTGTTCCGGTACGTCTTCCAGACACCTTCCCGGCTTCCACCTAACGGAATGTATACATAGTCACGAAACCAGCTTGACAGGGACATATGCCATCTGCGCCAGAATTCTGTAATACTTTTTGACACATACGGATAATTGAAGTTCTCCAGAAAATGAAAACCAAACATTCTGCCAAGACCAATCGCCATATCCGAATACCCGGAAAAATCGTAATAAATCTGAAGTGTATAAGCGATCCCTCCCAGCCATGCGCTTGCTGCGGAAAGGTTCGAATTTCCGGATAAATAAAACATATTATCAGCGATTGTTCCCATATAGTTTGACAATAATACCTTTTTTCCAAGTCCGTATACGAACCTTGTCATGCCGAGGGAAAAATCCTCCATATTCTCCTGCCTGTGGTCAATCTCATATGCAATCTGTTCATAACGCACGATAGGTCCTGCCACCAATTGTGGGAACATAGACACATAGAGCGCAAACTTATAACAATTCTTCTGCACCTTTGTGTTCCCATAATAGAGATCAAAAATATAACTGAGAATCTGGAACGTAAAAAAAGATATTCCCAAAGGAAGTGAAATTTCAATATCTGCAATATTTCTGTGCAACAATAATTCCACATTCGATAACACAAACGTCAGATATTTAAAAACAAACATCAGGGATAAATTCCATACAACCGACAAAACCAACCATGTTTTCTTCCGACCACTTCCTGCCATTGCAAGTCCGATCAGCCAGTTTACAACAATGGAAGCCACCATCAAAAGAACAAAGACCGGTTCTCCCCACGCATAAAAAAACAAACTTGCCACGAGCAAAATAATATTGCGATATATTCTGTTCTTCACAATTGGATTGAAATATAAAATTAATACAATCGGTAAAAACAAAAATAAAAATACAGATGATGAAAAAAGCATGAACTACTCCTGTCTCTACTTACTAAAATACGCAAGGTAAATACATCCTGCAATAAACATTACGATTCCAAATAGTCTTAAATATATCATTCCATGATCGAAATGTAATGCTCCGTCAACCGTTTCTCTCCATTTCAGACTCTCTTTTGCCTTTTGTGGTCTGTTTATGACTAAAAATGCGATCAGGCATACTGCAAATATCATAAACAATGATGACACATACTGTTCCAAATGATGTTTTGCAATAAATTCACCCAGATTTGCGCATCCCTCTCCAGACTTCATTGGCAGTTTTTTCAAAATCAAATCTGCAAATGTTTCCCTTGTCATATAAACCTGAAAAGAAATACAGTAATAAACACTGACACAGGAACTGATAAAAAATTCAAGGATCATATTCAGTTTCATCTTATCACTTCTCATAACCAGAAAAATGGCGATATATGGTGCAAGCAGAACAATCCAGTATGGATGCGCATATACAAAAATAAAAAAGGCTGCAAAAACTGCAAGTGTAACCCATATCGTATGATAAAAATATTCGTCTTTTGTTTCAACTTTTGCCGCATATGCATAAATACTCAGTGTCACGAGAATTGCCAGGAATGCCGGGATCTCTGTATTTCCGCCTACAAATACCGTTGAAAACATACGCGATACCATGACATCATTTAAAATAGAAGTTGACTGCACATAATCCTCACGCCCTGCATACGGCAGCAGACAAAGTGCAATGCAAATGACACCTGCAATCATATCCACGATCACATATAAAATCCGTTTTTCTTTCAACAGTACTAATGGAATAAACACAAATAAAGCAAAAATCTTCATTGCCGCCGCAAACGAAAAAATGAGAAGAAACTTCCATGTGATCTGATCCGAATTTAAATATTCCCGGATTCCCCACAACATCAAAAATACCGTGATCATGTCAATCTGCGCAATTGCCACTGTCGGCAATACTACAAAAAGTGAGGACGCAAACATAAACTGTGCAAACCGATATTTTTCTTTTCCAAAGCCAAAATCTTTTAAGATTTTTTCCAACATCCAGAGTGTCAGCAAGAGGAAAAATACCATCTGCAGCTTGCTCCAAAGCAGACATGGAACTGCATATTCTCCCACATGAAAAAAGCGTGTTAAAATCCATACTGGCAGATTCCACACTGCGATCACCGCATAAACCATCCAGTAATATACCGCTCCAAACCCGAAACACGGATTTGCCAATGTGTTTGCATAAAAATTCGGCATATCCAGATTAAAAAATGTATCCAAAAATGTCAGACTGTGATGATATATAATTTTCAGGTCACCATAAAACATGGTCACAAAAACAAACACAGACATTACCAGCAATAATGCCCAATCTGTTTTTCCAACTGACCTGTCATTTAACTTCATTACTTTTTTTGAAATTTCTTTCATTTTCTTCCCTTACTCTCTTCTCAAAATTTGCACGGGAATATCTTTATGACTTATAATAAATCGTCATGTCACATCCCTTGCAAAGACGTAACCCTGCTCTTCCTTTTTCCTTTAAAAGTTTTCGAATCCCCCTGTATGCCTGTCCATTCCATACATCCATAATGGATTCTATAGCAAGATCTCCTAATGTCATCTGTCCAAGTGCATCACTACAACACAGGCTCACTTTTCCATCCGGGCGGATCACCAGCTGCTTGAATGGCAAAATACAACTTGCATTTAACGTTTTTTCAATTTTTGCATTCGGAGATGCTCCTCCTCTGGTAGATAACACTTCGTTTATCTTTCTTGGATAAATCTTAACTTTATCCTGATACACATTGTGTTCCGTGCAGTAATCATATATCTCCTGCACCGGCTTGTGCAGATTTAGATTCTGGTTATAATTATCAATTTTAAGGCTGTCCAGATGTGGGATCACCTCTAAAAATTGTTCTAATGTCAGCAATGTTCCATTCGTATAAATCTCTAAAAAAGCCTTTGGCAGCTTTTCTCTCGCATACTTCACACGCCGGATAATATCTTCATCCAAAAAAGGTTCATTATTGGAATACAAGCCCAATCTGTAACTGTAATCTAAATCTGCAAGCTCCCCAATAATCTTTTCAAACAATTCATCTGTCATTCTGCAATACTCTCGTGTATCACTTTTCTTATTGACCGGACAGAAAGAACATCCGCTGTTACAACGATTGACTGTTTCAAGTTCGATCAGTTCAAAAATAGGCTGCTCTTCTTTATCTCCCATTTCTTTTGTGTAACCATTCACATATTTGCGATAACTGAGATAATTTCTTTTTTTCTGCAGTTTTCCTGCAACCCCGCTTTTCTCATTGTCATAACGGTTAAAAATCATATCTTCCATAACTCCCTCTCCTTTGTAAAAAATCCCCTAAAATAGAACCTATTATACGATACCATATTATCGGCTGTCATGTCCAATTATTTGTTTCTTAAGATATATCTGCCACCAAAAAATTTGTAATTCCCTTTATGCAATGATACAATACCTTTGTTTCATACTTACCACCATAAGGAGTTTACCAATGAAAAACAAACAGCAGTTCATCAAACAATTTATATCTTACCTGTTCGTCGGTGGTGGTGCCACCATTGTGGAATGGGTTGGTTTCTGGTTATTTGACCATTGTCTTCATATTCAATACCTGATTGCAACAGCCTTTGCCTTCTTCTTTTCAACTTTCGCAAACTGGCTGTTCGGCCGTCTGTTGACCTTTAAAAATTCAGACAAAAATATTTTTCTGGAGCTGGCTCAGATTTATCTTACCAGTATGATCGGTCTTTTATTTAACCTGATCATAATGTACATTTTTGTATCAAAATTCAATTTGCCTGATATGCTCTCAAAAATCATTGCAACAGGTATTGTATTTTTCTACAACTTTCTTGTACGGAAATTTATCATTTATAAAAACAATGAATCATAATGTTCGTCAAAAGGCAGCTGCTTGCACGCAACTGCCTTTTCTATTGCTTTTACTTTTTCTGATACAGGTAAAAATTCTCTACCATCAAATTAAAATTAGACTGTTCATAAACCAGCTCTAATGCATCATTTTCCTGTTTCTGTGAATATAAATAATACACATTCTTTCCCTTTAAATCCAGGATTCTTCCCATACCTGCATCGGTGCCGCTCAGTCTTTTATAATAGGTGTACTCTTCCTCACTGTCCGGATACACGAAATTCAACTTTCCATCTGTATAAGCGATCATATTTGGGAAACTGTCCGCCACATCCGAAATAACAAACACGTCATTCTCACTATAGCTGCCTGCCAGATACTGAGCCATTCTTTTTGCTGTGGAATAATCCAGCTTCCAGTCCCGGTAAGAACAATATCCTACCTGAAGGATCATTCCCATAAAAAATATTGTGATAACTGTTTTTAACACTATCGGAAGCGGTTTAAAACCTCCAAATGAAAATCCAGTTTTCTGATAAAAAATCCAAAGCCACAAAAGAATTTCACCAATCAGTACAAGCGCATGCTGGATATGTGTTCCATTATAGATCAATGCAACAATCACACATATTGCACCAATTCCACCCAGAAAGATCAGTAACTCCTGCCAGTTTTCTTTCCACTTCCATATAGACATTACAATCAGGAAAATTAAAATAATTATGATTCCATTTACCATAATTTCCCGATAAATATTGGATACAAAATCAAAACCTGCATTTAATGTTCTATGGATAGAAAATAAAGCCTGTCCAAGAAAATCCAGCGGATCGGAGAGTATCTCTCCTGCAACAGAACCAACACCCCCACTTGCTCCCCCACTCAGTTCTTTGAACAAAAACAGAAGATTTAAGCCAATCAAACCAATTCCCACTGCCTTTTGTTTTCTTTTATCTGCGATTGTAATACACTCATAAACCATCTGAAGTGTCAGCATAACTGCCAGCCCTGCCACATACATATGTGTCTGAAACAACAGAATGATCAAACCTGCCCACAAAACCGGCTTTTCCTTCCGCTTCAGATAAAATGCTCCAACCAGAACCAATTCCAGAACGATCAACGCATACGAGCGTGCCATAGCCGTATTATAATAACTAAATACCGGTGTAAACAGAAGCACTACTCTTGTCCACAATGGCAGCCTGCTCTTTAATAAAATCCATGCTGCCAATGCCATGATTGCACAACTGATCAGGCTAAACCATCGATATGGAAAACCAAGTTTTGCAAACGGCATAATGACAAGATACCATAAGATCGGATGTCCCTCTCCCGGAAGAATTTTTATCAGCTCGCCTACAGAAAGACTTTTGGCGATCATCCATGCCTGTCCCTCATCCCTCCAATGTTCATGTACCTTGACACATAAAAGGTTGAATGCAATATAACATACAAACGCTATTACTATAATTACTTTTTCATTAATCCTGTTTTTCTTCATGATATTCCTGTTCTGTATTGACAGACCAAATATTTGTTTTATCCGTTACGCCCTGTAAAATATTCTGCACTGCTTCAAACGACGTTGCCATCGAATGATCCATATTATTATACCGGTGCTGTCCGTTACGTCCAACACAGAATAAATTGTCAATTTCATTTGTAAATGCGATCACATCATCAATCTGATCATAGGTATCAAAATATGCCGGATATGCTTTTTTCACTTTTTCGCGATGAGAATCCAATACCTGTTTCTCACTGTTAAGTACGCCCATGCGGATCAGTTCGTCCACCGCAAATTTCCTGCACGCTTCCTCTGACATATTCCAGAATTCGTCATTTTCTTTGCAGAAATATTCCAGACCAATCCATACTTTCTTATCCGGCTCCGCCACCATGTAAGGTGACCAGTTATTAAAGATCTGAATTCTTCCTAATTTTACCCCTGCATCCTGAACATAAATCCAGCAGTCCGGCACAAGATTGTTCATCGTTTTGATCTTAGTAAGATTTTTTAAATTGAGTTTCTCTGTGAGGATACCAACTGTAACAAAATCACGGTATGGAAGCCCTTCTGCAACTTTTAAAACTTCCGTTGGAACATTGTCCATACTTTCCACTAAATCTTTTAATGGCATAGACGAAATAAAATAATCCCCATCATACTTTTCGCCATTTTCGCAGCTGACACTTACAATCTTCTGATTCTCACATTCCACTTTGGTAACTTTGGCATTGTAAATAATTTTACCGCCCATCTTTTCAACCTCGCTGGCGGCAGTCTCCCAAAGCTGTCCTGGTCCATATTTTGGATACATAAATTCTTCAATGAGCGAAGTCTCAACCTTGCGGTTTTTCTTTGATGGCACCATCTTGGAAAACATGTCTTTTATAATTGCAAGAATAGACAGCCCTTTTACACGCTGTGCCCCCCAATCTGCGGAAATCTCTCTCGGATGACGTCCCCACAGTTTCTCTGTATATTTTTCAAAAAACATAGAGTATAAGACACGTCCAAAGCGATTAATATAAAAATTTTCCAGATTATCTTCCGGCAGTTTATGGACACACGAGTACAAATAACTGCATCCGGCCTTCACTGTCTGCACGAATCCCATATTAATAAAAGTCTGTGGCTTCATACTGATCGGATAATCAAAAAATTTCTTACGATAATAGATTCTTGAAACCCTGTTTCGAAGAAGCATCACCCGGTCTTCTTTCTCAGGATCCGGTCCTCCCGGAATCGTTTTTCCCGGTCTTCCAAGCACCTTATCGTCATAAGACAATGCTCCCTGTAAAGGCATAAGGTCTTTCCACCAGTCCATTACCTGCGTGTCTTTTGAAAAAAAACGGTGTCCACCGATATCCATTCTATTTCCGTTATACCTTACGGTTCTGGAAATTCCACCAACTACTTCACTTTCTTCCAAAACAGTTACTTCATAATCATTCGACTTTTTCAATAACTCATATGCAGCTGTCAATCCTGCCGGACCAGCTCCAATAATCACTACTTTTTTCATCTGTTTTTCTCTTTCTTCTTTCATGTTTTCATAAATACATAACCAATCTTTAGTCAAACAGTTAAATTTTAACATAAAACAGACATGCTGTCTATGCCGGTAAATTTCATTTTTAAAATCATATTATGAAATAAGTACAAAATTTTATATGATTCTGTTATAATGCAACTATTGTATAAAATTTTATGGAGGATTCTTTCACCAATGAACAAAAAGAATTTATTTGTATCGCTTTCCTACATCTATATCGCTCTACCCTTTCTGATTTTTGTGCTCGGTTGGGTGAAATGGTATATTTCTATTCCGGCAGCTTTTTTCATCCTGTATGCGCTTTATCGCATGATAAAAAAAGACTGTGACCTGTGGCTTCCAGTCTGGAATAAAGACACGATCCGCCTGGGGCTTCTGATTGTCATTGTGATTGGCATATGGGTTTATTTTTCCGGTGTCGGCGGCATGGCTTATCAGAATACAGACCATCGCTGGCGCAATCAGATTTTTCAGATGCTTGTCAACTATGACTGGCCACTTGTGAAAGATGTGACGGTCGACAATGTTACCGAAACCCGTGGAATGATCTACTATATCGGTTTCTGGCTTCCTGCTGCTCTTGTCGGTAAGCTTTTGGGATTACGCGCCGGCTATCTTTTCCAAATGGTATGGGCATTGCTTGGCATAACACTTATCTACTATTACATATGTGCTTTTTTCAAAAAGCTTTCCATCTATCCACTACTTGCATTTATCTTCTTTAGTGGGCTGGATATCATTGGGGTATATATGCGAAATAACGATATGAGTGGGCTTACCAATCATGAGCACATTGACTTCTGGTGTGGAATCGCCCAGTACTCGAGCATGTCCACATTGCTGTTCTGGGTATTCAATCAGGCAATTTATGCATGGCTCATTCTGTGTATCATCTTTGCCCAAAAAGATAACAGACATATTGTCTTTATCTGGAGTCTTGCCATGATCAATGCCACTTTCCCATTTGTTGGCATGATTCCATTTGTAATATATAAAATGATAAAAAACAACAGACAAAAATCAGTATCCTTCAAAGAATGTATTCCTCTGTTTTTCAAAGGCGTATGTACGATTGAAAATATTTTTGCCGGAGGTTTTGTAGGAATTATTTCTTTTATTTATCTGATTGGAAATATTTCCGCCCAGAAGGTAAATCCAACCTTATCTTCACAGGTTTACTCCACTACCGGTTTCCTGTTTTTAGCATCTTTCTTTTTCCTGGTGGAGGCAGGATTTTACCTATTTGTGATGTATCCATATCAGAAAAATAACATCTTATATTACATCGTGATTATTATTTTAGTAATATGTCCATACATCCGCGTCGGCTCTGGCGCAGATTTCTGCATGCGTGCATCAATACCTGCACTTTTTGTCATGTACCTGCTGTTTATTGATACTTTTTCCAAAAGTATACATGACAAAAAATGGGTCATTGCAGTCGGTCTCAGCATTTTATTTTTGATTGGCTGCGCTACCCCTTACAGAGAGTTTTGCCGCACTGTAATTCGGACTTCCGACATGTACATCAATAATAGTAACTTCCCGGTAGACCCTGTCTCAGAAATTGAAATTATTGGTGCTGATAACTTTTCCGGTAATATCGAGGGCAATTTCTTCTACCACTATCTCGCAAAATAACAGGTTTTAAAATGCCATAGCATACACAGCTATGGCATTTTTGAGTTCTATTGTTCTGATAATTTCAGGTAAATTCTGTATTTCAACTCCACATCCCGTATCTGCGGAATGATATTATCATATACCTCTTCTTCCTTGAACTTTCTTATCAGATCATCGCTATGTTCATACACCACACGATCACTGTCAATTGTACTCTCATAATACCGGATCCTGTCTGCCAGTTTATCCATTGTCACAACCTCATGCCCTGATTCTATATCCAAATGGATCTGCTCATCTGTAAGTCCAATAATATTGACAATTGCAATCGCCGGTACATCCCGTCTGATAGCTTCTCCTGCCAACATCTGTATATACTCACAATATCTCTGGTTTCTCTTATCTGCATTGTCCACTTTGTGCTTATGCGTTTCCTGTTTATCTGTGTTCTCTGCATAATACCAGTTTTTTGCGTCTGAGCTTCCGTATAATTCAACATGCTCCGGAAACTTCACTGTCTTGATCACATAGATCGCCTGATCACCAATCACGATATGATCCACATGCATCACTTCATACATCCCTGCATCATGATTAAACGTCTCTGTCTCATAATAGCCATTATTTATCGTACAAAACTTCGGAAAGTTTTTGATCAGATACTGTTTTGCCTGCTGTATTGCCGCTTCATGCTCCTGTTCTCTCTCCATTTCTTCTCTGGAGATATGAATGTCTACATTCTCCCAATCAATTTCGCTGCGACGTAATCCCGGTCTTACCATAACTCACATTTTCCTTTCATTTCCTTCAATCTCTTTTAACAGTTTCCCTAATCCCCAAAGCAACCTGTTAAATTAATTAATTTTATTCCCATTCACGCAAAAAGACCATTCGATATCGCGTAAATTTAAATTTACGTCACATCGAATGGTCTATTTACCTTCTGGAATTTACCATAATCTCAAAATTAATTGGAGGTACAAAACCATGAAAAAGAAAATTTTTGCTATCACATTATGTGCACTTATTGCAGCCGCTTCTATTGTTGGAAGTACAGGAGTTGTGGATAACTCGAATGTTGTTGCCCAATATATTTTTGGTGATAAATCTGGTGGTTATTGAAGTTCAATATTATAATGCAATCTGCACCAATCAATTACAGGTTGTACATGATCTATTAATTTTATAGATTCAAAAAGAATAATTGCTTGGTGCAGATACTTTTTGGCTTCGTCTATTTCTCCTAATTCTGCCAGTGCAACACCTTTATTTGTTACCAAAATAGGGAAAAAAGCTAAATTTCCATATTTAATGCAAAAATCTATTCCTATATCTGCCATTTTAAGAGCTTCTTTATGATATTTTTCATTTCCAAACCAATTACTTAAATTATAAATTATCATTGGATATTTTGCTGTTTTCATTGTTCCATCTACAATTTTATTTTCCATATAATTTTTCAACCACATATCTAGTTGTATAGCAATCATAATGTTCTCTGTTTTTGCATATAAAATAGCAATTGCATTAATAATCATAATCTCATCAAAAGTCAAAAGATTATTTCTCAAAGGGGTTTTACCATCAAAATCCGGTAATGTTATATGTATTGCTTTCATATACATTTTCATCGCCTTTTTATCATCCTTCTCTTTCTGTCTAGCAAGTTCTCCCTTTGCAAAATACAAGCATTGATGTTCCAATTCTGTTGTATTCACCGCTAGTTTTTCAACCACCTCTATCTGCTTTTCAATTTTTACAACATCATCATCAGTTATATTTCTAACTAGCTCTTGTATTGCAGAATACAACTCCATTTCTTCCCTACTCACGAAAGAGTCAAATAAATTATTTTCCGTACCTAATCGCTCAAACAGCTTTTCTAAAATAAGTCGTCCCGGTTTTTGTGCACCATTTTCAATTCTCGACAAAGACGCAGGTGTACAGATTCCGTAACTGACCTCTTCCTGTGTATACCCTTTTCTCAATCTGGTTTCTCTCAAAAAATCACCAACAACATATACTGCCATATTGTATTTCACCCATTTCTCTTTTTTGTATTCGATACTTATAATATAGCGAGTTTTCAGTTATAACACAACTTTTTTATCAACAAATCTTGCAATTCATATATTTTTTCTTAGTATTCAAGAATTTTGTCCAAAAATTCTCAAAATCAGTATTAGAATCCCAGAATTTTTTAGTATACTATTTATTTAGTACTTTTCAAATAAAGTCATCCTTTTCTTCTTTTATAAAATATCATCCGTCCATCCGATATCTTCCCCATCACCACCGGAAGATCCTGAACCAGAGTTTCCTGAATCGCTGCCGCTGTTTCCTCCACCGGAATCTGTAGATCCACCAGAGGATGAACCACTGTCCGGTGCACTGCCTCCTGAAGCTCCACTGCCTCCCGAATCTGTTCCTGCTGATGGTGTGCCTGCTGTTCCACCACCAGAGGATGAACTACTGTCTGCCGATGAACCTCCGCCAGAAGACGAACCTCCGCTCGCTGCATTATTACCCGTGGATGTATTTCCTTCTGCCGGAGTACTGCCTGTGGATGTTCCTGATGCCGGCTGCTGCATGGAAGTATCTGCCCCAGGTTGTGTTTCTGCCGGAGTTGCTGTCTCTGCGGCATTCTGTCCCGATACTGTATTCCCTTTGCCAGCCTGATTTTTTCCATTCACCTTAGATGCCGTATTTTTTCCATTATCTTTTTTCTTATTAGGATTATTGGTCGTATTCTTTGCATTGTCTGTTTCCATTTTCCAGCTTACTTCTGTCTGCGGCTCCATAATAACCTCTCTTGTAGCAGCTTTCTCTAACATTGCAAACTCGGAATTCACATCTTCTAACAAAGTTCCTGCATTGACCGCATCCTGATTGCTCTTTATAAGATCTGACATTTTCTGTTTTCCAGCCTCAACAGGATCTGACTGCGCAAATTCTTCAATGGTACAATAGTCAACCCATTCATTATCTTTTTGAACCTGCACCATGCCATCCATCAATCTCACAGAATCAGCGCTGGCGTTTACGTCCTGTTGTTCCTGCACTGTTACACTTTCAGCCACGGTCTGTTGCATTTCCTTTATCACTTTTTCTGATCGATACAATAATATGCCAAATACAATAGATACCGTAAAAAAAGCTATTGTCATGGCAATCCAGATGTTCTTTGTATCTTTTTGTTCCTCCATAAATGTCTCCTTCACTTATCTTGTTGTCTCTACGCTATCCGTAATGTTTTTCAAAAAAGCATATCCGGCAGATCCCTGTTTAAAATCTCCTCTGTCCAATATCTGTTTGCACACGGTATACATACTGCGCGACATTTCCGGTCCATAAATCACAACCTGTGTACCATTGTGTTCCATCACCGCATATGCACGGAATACATAATTTGTCGCATAGCGGCTCGGCGGCAGACCAACTAAGACATTTGCAAACTGCTCTCTTCCATTTACGGTACGGATCACTTTATTATAGGTTTTTCCATTTTCTATGTAGAACGTTCTTCCACCCGCTACTTTGTCTCCTCCATAAACCATTGGATAGTTGTTGCGATTGTCCGGATTCATGATGAGAGTTCCCATCTCTGTTAAACGATATCCTCCCATTCCGCCTGTGCTGATCAACTGGCTTTTCTTTGTTGTATCAATTCCAAAACTGCACCTCAATCCTGTATTTCCGGTATATCTGACTGAAAAACCATGATACGAAAATAAATCCTGCAGTTCCGGCACCGCCTGCGCAGTGTAATACGTTCCGTTATATTCTAACAGCCACACATACATCCCAACCGGTATACCAGAAGCATTATATTGATACATCACTGCTGTTTTCGCGCCCTGCTTTCCTATGGATACTAATCTGTCAGACGTATTCTGTTTCCATGAAGCAGATGTATATGCCACACCATCAATATAAATCTTTGCACCTGCATCATATCCTGCCGGCAATTGGATCACCACTTCATTGCTGCCCGGCACCGTAACCGGCGGAGATGGTATCTCCGGTATCCCTTCTACCGTCTTCATTTTTCTTAATGTGACGCCTGACGTCAATGATGAGTTTCCTACATAAAGCACATTCTTGATCACAACCGTGTCAAATACATATGCATCTGAGCAGATCTGCGTCGACATATCTGTCCAGATACCATTTTTCTGATATCTGGCTCTCAATGTAGCATTATCACACCAGATCACATACGCTACCCCATCTTTCCATTGAAGCTGCACCCGGTTACTTGCACTGATACCACTCAGTTTTTCCTCTGTGAAACCGCTTTCCGGGGTTCCCGAAATAAGCAGTGGTTCTTCCGACGCATCATTTGACGCCACAATATTTATCTTATTCGCCTGCACTTTCACATCAGATACTTTTACCGTAGAAATCCCATTAATGGTATAAATATCCTGCCATTTCTGCTGATCTTCTGAATATTTTGCTATCTTTCCTTTTTTTGCTGTCGAATCCTTTGCAAAATAATCTGCATATACGGCATATAATTCTCCTTCATAGTTAAAAACCGATGGATTTCCAATAGATAAACTGGAAACCTGAAGCATGGCTTTCTGCCTTCCAGACTGAAAATCCCATATCTTTAAAATATTAGCCGATGAATACGCAAGCCAGAGTTTTCCCTGATTTTCTACAAACTGATAATTATTGACATTTATATCATTACATACAATGGGTGTACTCCATCCATTTGTCTGAAGGCTTGACACACAGGTCTGATACTGTCTGTTCTGATATGCAAGATACAATACACCTTCATAAAAATACACTTTCGGAGAAGTTCCTGCAGCTGCTTCCAGTTCCTGCCCGGTCTGCTTCCATCCTGTTCCATCCAGAAGATTGGCATATACTTTCACAAAACTGTTACCGATTTGCCCCTGAACTCCGGCCAGATACATCATCCCACTATCCGCATCCTCCGTCATGGATACTGACTGCATATCTGCAAGCGTGGTGTCCTGCTTTATCCAGTAGTTCTCTTCACTCAGTGCTGGAAATTCCACATGAAAAGTTGCTGTTCCGTTCTCCTGAAAACGGATATTATCGATCACAATTCCACTGTTAGATCCATCGGAATAAAAAATAGTGTCCTGCGTACATGGAGCTGACATATCACTGCTGCCAAGTGAAGTGCGGTTTCCGACTCCAATGGCCGCATCATACACCGCATTCCTCAGACCGGAACTGCCATTTGATACCTGTTCTTTGGCTGCCTCGTGATCTTCTGACGTCCCCGGACGATAAACATAGATATAGTTTTTTCCGGCTTTATTCGTATGATTTTCCACTGCCTCATTGACACGGTAAACGATCAGTCCTTTTTCAACCGGCAAAAAATTATCATATTCTTTTTCCTGCTGTTTCTTCTGTCTGTACTCAACGACAAAATACTCGCTCTCTGACATGGAAGTTTTTAAAATATATGCTCTGTTCCCTGCCTTTGCGCTTGCAGGTTCAAGCGTATAATCTCCGCTCTCTGTCACTTCCTGAATATCCATCCAGCCCATCTGGCTTCGTATATAAGCCAGTGGATATTGGGCTATCCGAGGCACCTGTGCCATCTGATCCCAGATACCGACCGGAATCCCATCATCCCCGGTTGTCCGGTACAGATCCGGCGCTCCGAGCGTATGCAGAAACTCATGGCTTACCAGCGAATAAGCGGTTGATGTTGCCTGCGACCGGAGTGCTTCTGTAGAAATAACATTGTATGCTCCTACCTGTAATCTGAAGCATACCTCCTCTGTTCCACCATACTCACTTTTGTGTGAGCCAAAAGATCCTGTGTTCTTCCCCTGCACTAGAATCGTAAGATTATCAATACACCCATCCTGATTCCAAGAATCAAGTTCGGCTGCTGACAGGTTTTGTGAAAACGTTGTCTTCTTAAGCGCCTCTATTACTGCTCCGACAAATCTGCTATCCTCCACACTGTCCGGATTCAGATAATCGGATGCCCTACCGCTAAGTCTGATCGTTGTCACCTTCCCCGCACTGTCCTCCTGTGGAAAATAACAATTCACCTGCACTTTTCCATCCGATATCGTGTTGATATAATGGGGGCAGACTTCCGGTCTCCTTTGTATAGATGTCTTTAAAACAGCTGACTCCTGCTTCCGATCCCTTACCCGACTTCTGATTCCAGCAATAATACTTTCCAGTCTGCTCATATCCATCAGCAAATTCGTCCGTCAGATTATTTCCGTTATCATCCTTTTCAAAAGTAACCATAATGACCATATTTCCGACAGTCTGTTCTGCTGCCTTTACTCTTTGCGGCATGGACTGTACCGTAAATAACAGCGTAATTATCATCATCCATACGATACTTTTTTTCTTATTCACTAATCTCTTTTTTCTCATATTTTTATTCCCACATTGTATACACGCCAAACTGTTCCGCATTCACTGCCGTTTCACTGTCACCGTCAATTTCTCCCTCGTATACCTGCAGATCTGTATTCCGCATCTGCCACGCCTGCAATGCCCCTGCACTCATATCTAGTGTTCCACTGCTCACCCGCATGCTGCCCTGCACCTTGCCATCCGCAGAAATTGTTCCCTCATACTTTCGATATGCTCCATCTTCCATTCTTAATATCTCACTGGAAAATGTTCCCTGAAGCTTTTCGTCCTGCCATTCACAGACAAAAGAATGGATCTCTGCCGGGGTTGTCTCAAGATAAATAGCCTTTCCGTCTTCTGTTGCACATTCCAATGCCGTGTACTGCTGTCCCAATTCATCTGATATAACAGTAATTCTTTCAGGTATTTCCGCCGAATCTGTCCTATAATTTCTCTGACCGATCACAAGTTTTGGCAGCATAACAGACATCCAGGACGCATCCGTAACCGTTGCCACTGCACTGTCAACATCGCCTGTCCTTAAATAATCCAGAACCGTCTGTCCCATCATCCGGATTTCTTCTGTATCATCATTTAAATCCACCTGCAGTTCCGAGAGATTTCTCTGTCTATCAGAATCGTAATCCAACAACTGCTCCCACTCAAGTTCATTGCGCTGCTCGATTACGGTTGTTTCTTTTTTCTCACTTTCTGCGGTTCTGTCAGAAAGTATCTCTGTAGTCTCTGTATTACTTTTTGCTGTGTCTTCGACTCCACAGGAAGCCAGCAGTAAAAAACTGAGGCATCCTATTAATATGTTTGGTTTTTTCATCAAATTTTCTCCTTCGTTTATCGGGGGATCACGTTCACCTTTCAACAAAATCATGGACAGTAATGTGTTTTTTCATTATACATAGATGCCCTTATTTCTTCAACCTGTTTATAATCTGTTTTACATATTTATTTGAAATTTATGTTCTTTGTTATTATGAGTAACTTTTCGTTGCATTCTTTGATTCTACACGTTATAATAATTGCAGAAACAAGTTGTTTTAAATAATATTTATGCCATCTATGTTATTTTAAATATCATTATTTACAGGAGGCCACACATGAAAAAACTTTCCACCACCCTTTTGGCTGATATTGTCCAGTCCAAAAGGAAATCTTTAAAAATGACGCAGGCTCAATTATCTGAGTTGACCGGTATCAACCGCGCACAGTTGTCCCGTCTGGAACAGGAAGATTACTGTCCATTGATCCCTCAGCTGGAAAAACTGGGCGATGTATTGGACTTTGATATCGATGACGTTTTCGTGAATACCGCAGCATCCAAAATTCCATCTCCTTCCCCACTTCGCATCGCAGTGGCTGGAACCGGATACGTTGGATTGTCAATCTCCGTTCTGCTTGCCCAGCATAACATTGTCACTGCCGTTGACATCATCCCTGAAAAGGTAGACCTGATCAATCAGCGTAAATCGCCAATTCAGGACGAATACATTGAAAAATATCTGAAAGAAAAAGATTTGCATTTAACCGCCACTTTGGACGGCGAATCCGCTTATAAGAATGCCGACTTTGTAGTGATCGCAGCTCCAACCAACTACGACAGCAAAAAGAACTATTTCGATACATCTGCTGTAGAAGCTGTGATCGAACTTGTTCTGAAAGTAAATCCGGATGCGGTCATGGTCATTAAATCCACAATCCCGGTTGGCTACACAGAATCGGTGCGCAGGAAATACAACACGGAAAACATCATTTTCAGTCCGGAATTTTTACGGGAATCCAAAGCTTTATATGACAATCTATACCCAAGCCGTATCATTGTCTCAACAGATAAAAATAATGAGAAACTGGTAGATGCCTCCAGGAAATTTGCTGCTTTACTGCAGGAAGGTGCCATCAAAGAAAATATTGACACTCTGTTTATGGGATTTACAGAAGCCGAGGCTGTCAAGTTATTTGCAAACACATACCTCGCCTTAAGAGTTTCTTATTTTAATGAATTAGATACTTATGCTGAAATAAAAGGTCTGAACACAGAAGATATTATCAATGGCGTGTGTCTGGATCCACGAATCGGAACACACTACAACAACCCTTCCTTCGGCTACGGCGGCTATTGCCTCCCAAAAGACACAAAGCAATTGCTGGCAAACTACAGCGACGTTCCTCAGAACATGATCAGCGCCATTGTGGAAAGCAACCGCACAAGAAAAGATTTTATTGCAGACCGTGTCTTAAAGCTTGCCGGATATTATGACTATTATAATCAGAACGATTATTCCACCAATCAGGAAAAAGATTGTGTCATCGGTATTTACCGGCTTACCATGAAGAGCAATTCCGACAACTTCCGCCAGAGCAGTATCCAGGGCGTCATGAAACGGATCAAAGCCAAAGGCGCAACTGTTATCGTTTATGAACCCACACTCGAAAATGGAAGTACATTTTTCGGCAGCAAAATCGTAAATGACCTTGCCAAATTCAAGAAATCAGCAGATGCCATCCTTGCAAACCGCTATGATTCCTGTCTGGATGATGTGAAAGAGAAAGTGTATACAAGAGATTTGTTCCGGAGAGATTAGGCTTATGCCGTAAACTGGCAGAAGCCGGAACTCTTTGTCATAAAGAATTCCGGCTTCTGCTTTATGCATTACATATTCTTTTGTACCTCTTTTTGGTAATCTTCATAGTATTGGTTCCATTCTGAGTATGTCTTGTCATCTCTATGGTCTTCCACTTCATAATTTTCCGAAATATATGCACCAAGATAATCTGACACCTTTTCTGCTCCATAGACATTCAAGTGTTCTGTACCATCCAGGACATCCAGATTCCAGTCAATCCCTATCTCCTCTGTCAAAAGATTCAGATCTAAATATTCCACTCCATATTTATCTGCAAGGCTCTGTGCCGAATTGTGATTTTCATACCGATAATCTTTCGGTGACGGTACACTGACCATCATAAATTGACTCCCATTCTTCCTGCATAGCTGAATCATGCGTCCTAACAGGAAACGTTCTACACGCGGCACCTCCCTGGCAGCCATCGTCTCTATCATATATTCTCCACCGGCATACGGAATACAATCTTTCTTCAAACGAAATCCCTTATATTGATCCTGTTTTTCATAAACAGCATCCTGAAGATCACTGGGATCTAACTTTTTCCATTGATTGTGATATTCAAAAACCGGCAGATAATACTCTGCTGCCTCAAAAAGTGTCTTATTGATCTGTTCTTCGGTATCAGAAGGCCAAAACAACATATTTGTTTCGAATACAACCACTTTCGGACTCTGTACTTCAAAAACTCGCTTTAACATGTAATAGGTTTCTGACATTCTCTGGGCAGTTCTGGAACAATTATATGAGGTAAACCCATTTTCATGCCACATTTTCAATGGAGAAATACTCGTATATGCCAGACTGTCTCCAATGATAACAGCATCCATAGAATTCCGGGGTTCCGCATAAACAGCATAAGCACTCTCATCCCGCTCATCTATTCCTGCCTTAACGGTATCATTCTTTGGAACAAACAATGCAGAAGCCCCATATAATAAAACGAGAAAAAAAGCAATAAAAATAATCCCATTTCTAACTTTCACTTCTGACCTCCTAAAATCCTGCATAAATCAAGTCAACCACCTGATATCCTGCTCCATATGCCCCAAAAATAATCACTGCAAAAATTGCAGCATAATAAATCATCCAACGAACCGGTAGTCTCAGCTCTGATATTCTCAATCGCAGATTTACGCCTTTCTCCTTTAAAATATCTGCAACAATGACCACTATAGTTCCTGCTATGACAACAGCAAAATCCCAGATGTCTAACCCAAGTGACAACAATGTTCCATCCCACAGCTGTGCCGGATCAAACTTTGTAAAAATGCTTATGAACATTGCTTTTCCCTGTGCCACACTTGCAGACCGGAAAAACATCTCCCCAGTAAAAATAATGATCCATGTTTTTGCAATCTGCAATCCATGATAAAAACGGTTCTCTTTTTTGATGTTCCATTTACGAAGCCAGAACTCTACTGGCGGCTCTAATACATTTTCCAGGGAAATGATAACAAAATAATACATGCCATAGAAAAGATAAGTCCAATTGGCGCCATGCCATAATCCATTACAAAACCAGACAGGAAATAATGCAACAACAGTTAATACAATTTTGGTCACATACTCTCCAACATGCGCCCGGCCAAACTTATTCCATTTCTTCATGATTTTTGACATGGATACCGGATAAAAAATATAATCCCGGAACCATGCACCCAATGAAATGTGCCATCTGCGCCAGAATTCAGATGCATTTCTGGAAAAAAACGGCTGTCTGAAATTTTCCGGCATCTGAACTCCGAAAATTTGGGCACTTCCAATTACAATATCGATTGCTCCGGAAAATTCCATATAAAGCTGTATCGTATAAGAAACAGCTGCTGCAATCACTACGATTCCACCAAAATCTTCCGACACTCCATATACAGCTGCCACCAGAGTGTTCAGCCTATCTGCGATCACAATCTTTTTGAACATTCCCCAGATAATTCTCTGTATTCCAAACAGCAGATTTTCTCTGTTTATCTGTTCTCCTGCATACAATGCAGCCGCTGTTTCTCCATATCTGCAGATAGGGCCTTCCATAATCTGAGGAAAGAACCCAAGAAAAAGTCCAAGTTTTCCTATATTCTTCTCTGCCGGAATTGTTCCTCTATATACATCAATCATATATCCCAGTGACTGAAGCGTATAAAAAGAAACTCCAAGTGGAACTAAAATCGCACGTGGCTGAATATAAAAACCTATTCCATGCTGCTGGCAAAACTGATCCACCACTGCTGCACTGAAATTGAAATATTTCAAATACCACAAAACTCCTATCATTGCAGCAATTCCACAGAACAGCACACCACGTTCTTTTCGGATATATTGTGCTTTTACCTCTTTCTTTTCCCCGCGTTCCAGACTCTTAATCCTGCCCTTACATTCTGTCTGCAATGTTTCCAGCCAGATTCCAATGTAATGTGTTAAAACTGTTGCCCCTAACAGATACACGAGCAGCTTTCTGCTCACACTGTAAAAAAATAAATAGCTAAATAATAGCAGCACCTTCCAGCGATGTTTTTTCGGACAAATGGCATAACATAGAATTGCCAGCGGTAAAAATAAAAACAAATAAATCGGTGTATGATATGCCATTACTATTCATTCTCCTGCATTTTCTGAATCATCGCCCAGATTGCTTTTGCCGAATTAAAATTTGCCGGAACGATCTCTCCCGGTAATACCGACACATCAAAGGTATCCTCAATATCTGAGATCAATGACAAAATTGCAAACGAATCCAAAAGATGATCATCAATCAATGTATCACATGTCTCATAATCTACATCCGGGTTAATGTTCTCCAAAATTTCTAATAATTCTTCCATTTTCTAATTTCTCCTTTTTATATAATCAGACAATTGCGAAACTTTTCATAATATTTCTTTCAATTCACACTTTCATGAGTTTCACAATTGTATTTATAAATATCCTGTTTTTTTCTTACTTCCACCATGCCTCGTTCCTCAGAGTACATAACAACTCCCGGCAGGTCCCTGCTCAGGAAAAGTGCCATTCCTTCCATTGCCGCATATGCGCCTGTTCGTTCAAATACAAGCACATCACCAGCCTGTGGGGGCATAAGTAAAGCCTGTCTGCACAAAACGTCATTGACGGTACACAGCGCACCGCATACGTTCCATATGTTCTGCGCTTCCTCTGTTTTCTGCACCGGTATCTCATATACTTTGTGTGCAGACAACTGTTTCATATAAGGAAGATACATTCCTTTCAGCTGTCCATCATAATTAATCTGATGAATTCCACCATCTACAATGACATAATTTTCATTTCCATTGCTTTTTATATCGCAAATTGTCGTAAAATACTGCCCACACAAAGCTGCAATAAATCTTCCCATTTCCAATGTAATTGTACCTTCAAACTTCATCTGGTCAATGCAATCCCTGATTCCGCAAACCATTTCTTCCAAAGACAGTACATTCTTATCAGACGGGAAATAACTGATTCCTGCGCCCGGTCCATACTCCAGCTGTTCTACTTTAAATCCATACTCCTGCAATAGTTTTCCACAAAACGCATCCAGATACAACAGTTCTTTTTCTATCTTCTGAACCTTTTTCTTCTGTGTGCCCGAAAAATAATGAATTCCAACAATCTCAAGAAATGGATATCTCTCCCTATCCCTGACAATCCCACAGACTGTCTCCTCATCCATTCCAAACTGATTTCCACTTGTCAGCCGCAACAGAATCTGCACCTGCTTTTTATTTTCCGCTGTCCACTCATCCAGATAGTGCAGATGCCTCTCCGACTCAACTGTGAACAGACTGTCGTGGGCATGCTTTTCCAATGCTTCCCATAATGTTTTCCTATCCTTGTATACACCGGAATAAATCATCCCCTGATCATACATATCACACTTTTCAAAAATATGATATTCTCCGGGAGAGCAGATTTCAAACCGATCCACAAGATTTCTAAGGCTTCTGATCAAAAAGGGATTTGCTTTCATTGCAAAGCACAAAGAAGCTCGTCCTTCTAAAAGCTCTGTGATTTTTTTCACCCTGTCCTGCAATGCATCTGTATCAAACAGGTAAAATGGAGTCGGAAAAGAATCCGCTGCCCGTATTATCAATTCATCTTTCATTTTGTTATCCCTCTGTCTAAAAAATATTTCCTGTCAATCTTACCATTCTTTGTCATTGGGATTTCATCCACCTGTTTTATAAATGTTGGAATCATATATACCGGCAATTTTTTCTTCAATGCATCTCTTAATTCTTTCTTGTCACATACTCCAACATAATAAGACGCTATTCTGTTCCGCTCCTGATCAAATACACAGAATGCCCGCTCTACTCCCGGTGCCGCATTCATTGCCAGTTCAATCTCTTCTAATTCAATCCGGTGTCCCATATGTTTAATCTGAAAATCCTTCCTTCCACAAAAAACGAGATTTTCATCCTCATCATAAAATGCGAGATCACCGGTTTTGTAAATCATTTCCGTATAATCTGTCTGAAAAGGATTACGGACAAAACTTTTTTTGGTCTGTTCCGGATTCTTATAATATCCGTGTGCAAGCGATGATCCTGCAACACAGATTTCTCCTATTTCCCCAGGCTTTGTTACATTTTCACCAGCTTCATTGACCAGATAAATTCTGCGATTGGGGAACGCCCTTCCGATTGGAATCTTCTCTTCCTTTGAAAATTCTCTCTCAATGCGATAATAGGTACAATTACATGTAATCTCTGTCGGACCATATAAATTAATGAACTTCGCATGCGGAAGATACTGTCTCCAGATATTCAGATGTTTAACCGGCATCGCTTCTCCACTGAACAATATTTTATCCACCATTTCCGGCACTCTGTAATCAAGACCTTTCATGCCGGACACAAGACAAAGTGCCGATACTGCCCAGATCAAAGTCGTTACTTTCTTCTCACACAGATAATCTAACAAGATCGGCGGTGTGGAAAAATATGCGGTGGGAATAATCACCATAGATGCCCCTGTCTTCAATGTCGAATAAATATCTTTCACTGAGACATCAAAATCAAATGGCGCCTGATTTCCGATCACATCCCGTTCCGTAATATGAAACATTTCTGTAAAATATCCAATAAAATCCAGAACTGCCCGATGACTGACCAATACACCTTTAGGTGTTCCCGTAGAGCCAGACGTAAACATCGCATATAAAATATCGGTGTCGATCATCTGCCCTCTTATCGCTGTAAGCTTTTTCTCTTCAATCTCATGTTCTCTCAACTCCTCCATGTAACAGATCTGACCTTCATAACCAATTGCATTGATACGATCCATAAGTTCCGGATCCGTCACAAGGAACTGCACATCAAGCGTATTTAAAATCTGCCCAATACGTACATCCGGCTGCACCGGATTTACCGGAACATAAAAACATCCTGCCTCAACAATCCCAAGATATATTGCAAGCGTTTCTGCGCTCTTATCCATCACTACAGGAACCGGTGTCCCCGGTTTCGTATGTCCGGCAATTGCACTTCCAATCCTCCTTGCCAGTTCATGCAGCTGACGGTACGTAAAAACTGTTGTCCCATCATCTACTGCAATTTTATCCTGAAACTCTTTCGCAGAACGTTCCAGATATTCTAGTACATTTTTCATAGCTGTCCTCTTGAATTTATTTTCTTTCTGTAAATCTTATTGTGAAATAGCAATCCACTTACAATCGAATATAGAATAGCATATATTTCTATTTTTGTTCCTTAAAAAATGTTTAAGAAACGCTTAATTTTGTACTGTGGATTGCTTTTTCTTCACCATGCTCTTTGTTCGAATCCACCATATATCCTTCGTACTTTCCAATATCCCAAATATTAACTCAAAAAATGTGTTTCGATTTTTTTTCCCATTTCGACCAATTTCAACTTTTTAAACAAAAAGAGCCGAATCATATCCGCCAATGAACAGGCAATATATATCAATACTGCTTTTCCTATAACTATTCCAACCAGAACAACCGGTGTTTTACCTGCTGCAAAAGCATAGCGTCCAGACAACCAATAATCCCATACTAACGGATTCGTGTGAATAATATATACACTGAATGCCAATGGTGAAGCTGCTTTTATCAGTTTCTTCACACCCTCTGTTCTGAATTCTGTCCTTGCAAACAACAATACTAACGAAACTGCACATATTAACATTGTAGGCGATGTATAATTAATAAGAAAATTAGAACTGACCAAGCTGATTGGATGTCTTTCCAAAATAAACTTTATTCCCCAGGAAAGAACCACCGCTCCTATATAAATCAAAAACAATGTAATTTTCCTTATTTCTTTTCCAAATTCCAGTCTTTGAATCACACCTCCCAGAAGATAAAGCATTGCAAGCCATATAAATGTATATCCTCCGTGCAACGTATATAAATCATGCATTACACACGTCGGAAAAAAGCTCACTCCTGCTACAATTGTAATTCCAAGTACTTTTAACTCAGTTCTGTTTAAATGAATAAGAAGCTTATTCATAAACGGAATAAATAAAAACATACAAAAATAAGAAGTAACATACCAATACTCCTGCATAGAAACCGGCAACACTGCCTTGATCCACTGCCTGATTCCTACTACTTCTGGTTTTGTAATTTCATAAATAACCGTTATGCTGACTGTCCAAAAAACAACCTGTAACCACAAAATTACACCTTTATAATAATAAAACTGTGACTTAACTCCTACATATCCGCTGATCAAAGCAAAACAATTTACCGCACAAAAAGCCATCGTCTCTAAAAACCATGCCACCTGATAATTGACACTATAAGGTGACTCACCCACATTCGAAAGAATACTTCCTTGTGCCAATACATGTAATACAACTACCATAAACATAGAACACATGCGTAATGCGTCTATCCCCTCATTTCGTCTCATTTGTATACTCCTAACATTGCTATTTCTGATTATTAAAATATTGTATTTCCATTAATAAACTCATTATAGCAACTTTATTTTTTTGCTTCAAGACACTCTCTCTGTTCATAAACTCTAATAACATTGTCTTTTTCCGTTTTCATGCATTTAAATGTCAATCCTTACTAATAGTTAAAAAAATTTATATTAGTATATTTCTCACACAACTCATACGCAGTTGAAAAGTACGGCTTTGAAGCCCATTTATCAGCATCTCCAACAATATACAGATTGTTTTTTGCTCTAGTCACTGCCACATTAAGTATATTAGGTCTGCCGCATGCCCATTCTACTGCTCCATTTTCTTTTTCTCCTGAATCTACTCCAAGACATATAATTACGGTATCTGCTTCTTTTCCCTGAAATGTATGAATTGTTCCAATATTATTTCTTATCCAATCTTTTATATTTTGTTTGCATTCAACATCGTTGCTTTCACAAATATTATGATACAAGAAATCGTTATCCCTATAATAGCTAGCCAGTCCTGCTTTCACATTTCTAAATGGGCTGATAATAAATAAGGAAGGAATTTCTGCCTTGCCATTCTTATTCCAGCTGGCAATAAACTTGTTCTTTATTATTGGCAAAATACGTTTCGCCTGCTCCAATACAAAATGTTTATTCTGTGACTGCCCTTTAACATCAATCCACGCACATACAGACTCTTCTCGATCGACTGTATTATATATCATTGTCTCGTTATACGCGATAATATTCGCAATGTCAAATATTCTTTTCTGGCATCTTCCATGTACCAGCAATGGTGATCCCACATAAAAATTTGTTCCATCTAATTCCCGGATTCCTATATAGTTGTTAGCTGCATCTGCAAGACTTTGTACACTTGTTGTTTTACTTGCAATAAACGCCGATTGCTTATAATAATTTTTCAAAAATTCAATTGTCTTATCATGTATTGTAACTACCGGTTCAATTTGCAATGGATCACCAACTGCAATCACTCTCCTGCATCTCCATATCACACCTGCTGCTGCTTGTGGCATTGCTTGTCCAGACTCGTCTGCAAGTACAAGTCCAATATCTTCCCTTCCTACATATCGTAAAAAACTACCTATTGATGCAAATGTGCTTGAAATTACCGGAACAGCTAATGCAAATCCCTGAAATAATGAAGCCGCATATTTATCCAGCTGGGCACTGCTCAAATTTCCTCTCATCATCTTGCTAAATGCATCCAATTGATCTCTCATCTGTGATGAGTTTTCTACGAAGGCTCGCTGCAAATTCATAGCTTCTAAAAATAGAGTTTCCCGTAATTTATTTATTTCTTTTCCATTCCACGGTGCTTTTTCCTGAGCTGTTTTATATTCCTGTGCTTTTTCTGATTCAGTCAATTTCATCAGATAATCATCGTCTGGAACATATTCATCATATTCCTTTTTGAAATTATCAATCTGTTGGTTTTGTAGTTCTATTTTTTGTTCCTGTTCTTCAATTTCTTTCCCATACTGCTTTTCTGTATCCTTTTCTTCCGTAATTTGATCCTCTAAAGTACGTATTTTTCCTGTTTTTCAAACTTTTCATGCAGACATTTATTCTCTTTTTTTTCAATATTTTTATATGCCACTATCATCTCATTTTTAGGGCAAATCCAATACCTAATTTTAAAAAATAATACCTGTTGTCTTATTTCATCTTTTTGTTTTTGCATTTGTAATCTCTGCATTTCTAATTCCTGTACACTTTTTTCAGCTTCCCCTTTTTCCATATATAATTTGCTTAGACGTTTTCGTACTGCCCTGAGTTTTCTTTCTTTTTCTGAAATATTTCTCTGCATTCTTCTTATTTTCTTTAATATACAATAACATTCATCCATTTTCGAATATTCAGTTTGCACCTCTTTTAACACGCTACTAAATCTATCTTTTGCAGCTTTCCAGTTCTCCTTATATTGCATTGCTGTTTTCTGTGTCTGGATAGTCCTCAAATAACGATTAAAATCAAAGAATTCATCTTCTTCTTTCTTTAAAGGCCAAAATACATCAATAAACGCTGAACAATTTTTTCGATTTCCTAACGCTGCAGCACACATTCCCCATGTTTTTCGTTTTAATACCTGGTCTGAAATCTGATTAAAATATGTGTACTTATCCTGATACTCTTTCGAAATACTTTTGATATCTGGAAGTTCCATCGTAATATTTTTTGCTGCTGCATTATTATTTGTCACTACCAGCATAGTATATTTTTTTAATTTATCATCAATCTCTTTTATCGTGTTGTTATATCTGTTATAAGAAATTATACCTATTTCCTTAACAAAAACATCATCCGGCTTCTCATATTCACACAGAGCTATTGCCCTCTCCACTACATTAGCTGCAACAACGTCTCTTAGCAATGTCGTTTTTCCTGTTCCCGGAGGTCCATTAACTGAAAACACCGGCGTATACCCTTCCTTTTGGTTCATCGCAATATTTACAGCTAGCTGCTGCATGCTTCTTAGTGAATAGCCACTTGGCCATTTACCATATGGCATTGTTTTCGGATCAAATATTGCAAAAAGAGCGTCCTTATCATGTTCTACATCTATGCGCTTATCCGAATTATGATTCAAATATTGTTCCAATGCCTGACCATAATTTTGTTTCGATACGTTATTAATTACATTTTCCAGATCTCTCACATAAAAACTATTCAATAAATCATTTGCTTTGATCAGTTCATCAATTTGGCGGTCTTCCTCTTCAACCACCGCTGTATGTTCTTGAGACTGATTATCTTTTTTCTCACCAACAACCCTGTCTATTCGCATCCAGCACCCTGAAAATTCTATATTCCAGGATAATTCACTCTTTATCCTATTTACTATCTGCCTGCATTTTTCATAGTCCACCACTTCATCCCATGCAAACAATTGCATAAATAATCTTGTTTCATATTCATGAAAATCATCATCCCACTGATTAAGTTCTATCTGTTTTTGTTTTACCCTGTTAATTGCCCATGGAAATGACGATATTCTAAAACTTGTTTCATCAAATTTTCCATCTGCCTTTAATCTAAACTTACAAAAACAACTTGTTTCATTACTGTCATCTCGGAACTCTTTTTCTGCATTCATCTGTTTAGCAATCACATCTAATGCACTTTTCACCCTAAAAATTCCCAAATACACTTCATAATACCGTACACAATTATTTTCCTGAATTGTTGGATTTTCCAAGTCTGGATAGTCACATTCCCGTGCTATCTTAAATGATTTTATTTTCTCGTTGTGCTGTTCTTCCAGTATATAAGGATAAAAATTCTCTAATTTATGCCAATATAATAATGTATCGTTATTCATAAAAACTATATATTCCTTTCTTGCAGCTGATTTTGTTCTCATCTGACATAAGCTGTACAACTTAAATTTTATCACATTCTACCAACAATTTGTTTTTTATTCAAAACGTTTAATAGCCACTCCTTGTATCGGACTGGCTATTTAAAATCAACTCTATTAAGTTTTCACTTATTTTCTTTTCCCTCATTTGCCTTCAACTTTTTTATGACTATTCCATTTTAAATACGCTATCTCGAATCTTCTGTCTTACACTCCATAAATACTATTATTCCAACATGTTCAGCAGATTTTTTATCTGCTGACACCATAAGAGCAACACACGATACACCTAAAGCTGCTATAGAACTGTATATTGAAACTACTTCCATTATCATTTCAAATGTGCTTTTTTCATGCTGTTTCCTTGCTGTGACAATATTTTCAAATTTATTGTATACTATTTTTCATTAAATGCCATTCGATATGACGTAATTTATATTATATTTATTCTTCTTTTGTAGTTCGATTATTTATTATTTAAGGGTTTCCTCCTCGGAAGCCCTTAATCTGCCACCTTTCTCCTGTTCTAGTTTCTCCATAGCCTCAGCATCATATAATACGTTATCAAGAACTGTCACTGCAATCTGTTCTTTCTGCAATGCCTGTCTGATGTTCTCACATACAGCGTCTGCTCCCGCTTTTATTTCAAGTTACATCACATCAGGCAGACGTGATCCAGACCGTTCTTCACACATGCAATCTTGACTGCTGCAATTGCAAGTTCCATGGACTGCTCTGTAGTAAACTTACGTTGTTCAAGTTTTCACCAGCTTTTTCTTCACCATGCACCGTTTCTTAAAAAACGAAATGTCGTAACAAAGAATTTGGTCGTAATCATCCTCATACTCTTTTGCATACATCCTGTCATCAATCTGCTGCAAGGCAGCATCGCACTCACTTTCCAGTTTGTCCAGAGACTTCGTATACTTCGCTTCGAAAATAGCCACCCGGCTATTGATGGGATCATACACAACCACATCACTGCGGCCTTCACCATGTTCTTTGTTAGAATCTACCATATATCCTGCCCCTGTAAAAATACCTGCAAGAAACGCATGATAAAAGTCCTCTTTATAATCATGGTAGCTGATAGTCCTTCGTAACAACACATTCATCTCTTTGGTAAGGTTCCCGCTGTCACCATTCCACACTGCATCAAACAGCGTACTCCTGTCACATTTTTTCGTGCTGTCATCGAACCATTTGACAACGGTCGTTTCAAAGATTTCCTTGATTTCAGCGTTCGGAATCATAAGCGCCACTGTACCATCCGCCAGCTTACCATTGTAATCTTCCTCACGTGCTTTTGTCAGATATCCAGTCAGATACAGCATACTCCAAAGATTATTCTCTGAAGAATGCAGATAATCATAAGTCAGGTTCTCATCCACGCGCTGAACGATTGTACCTCCTGCCAGCAAAGTTTCCAGTTTCCCAGTGATGTTGCTTCCAGCATAATCAATGAACGAGCGGATGACTGCATTATCACTCGTGTTCTTCCAATAGCTGACAGGTTTTGCTTTAGGATTGCGCTATAACTCCAGCAGATAATTCATCACGTCCCACGGACAGTAAACATCAAAATCACCGAAGTGGTATCCGTCATACCACTCCCTGATGCTTTCTGCTTTATCCAAAACGTCCGCATCTTTAAGAATCTGGTCTACCTCACTTTGAACAAATCCAAAATACTCATTCAGCCTGGAATCTGTAATCGTGTCTGAAATAAAATTATTTGTTCCAGTAAAAATGCTTTCCTTTGCAATTTTCAAGCAGCCCGTAATCACTGCAAAGCAGAGTGCCTGATTGTCCTTCAAAGCCTGCATCAGACCCTTCATGACATCTAACATCTCCTCATAGTAGCCATTGCTGTTTGCCTTTGCCACAGGAACATCATATTCGTCAATCAGGAGAATCACAGGTTTGCCATATTGCTGATACATCAATCTCGTAAGCAGCATCAGGCTTCCTTTCGTATCCTTGGCCGAAGCCGTACCCTGTATCAGTTGTTTTACGATTTCTTTATCAAAACTATCTACCTTGTCGCTATCCAACAGATACAAGTGCTTCTTATACAACTCCGAGATGACAAGTGTAAGCATATCGTATGCACTGTTAAAATTCAGACCGTCAACCTGCCGGAACGAAACAAACACAGTCGGCCACTGATTCATCCATTCCATACACAGTTCATGCCTCTTTGCAATCTCAAGTTCCTCAAACAGTGCCTTGTTATCCTTTTGGATATCAAAAAAGCTTTCCAGCATACTCATGCCAAGTGTTTTTCCGAACCGCCTAGGGCGAGTGATCAAGGTTACTTTTGTTCCTGTTGTACCGAGAAGTTCGCCTATCAGACCTGATTTATCAACATAATAATAACCATTCCTGCGGATTTCCTCAAAATCAGACACCCCAACTGGAATACTCAACAATTTCATCTCTACCGCTCCTCCTCCCTTGGCTTTGCGCAGATTTTCAATGTTTCTACATTATCTCACATAAAAAGAAAAGGTCATCAAAAAATGACCTAATTCTCTGATATCAGCTCCTATACATCCATGCTTTATGGTTTCACTGACACATAAAAATCAAAACTGTCTGATAACAAATAGTTTGAACAATTCTTTTCTCATAGAATTTTGGATATTATACCATAAAAATATATAAATGTCACTATACATCCTTTTCTGCTATCTTTCCTCTATTCAAAGTACCTATTTATCAATTTTTTTGTTCCCCATACACTCCCAGTTCTCTCTCCAGATCCCTTATCATTCTCCCAAGTGGCATTGTTTTCATTCTCTCTGGCGTGATTTCATCACCAAAAATCAACTTCTTAACTTCCGCTCGCGTTAAACTGTTATCTCCCAATACACTTTTGAATTCATCCAACTGCGACGCATTATATGCCTGAGCTTTTTCCGCAATTTCTTTAATTTCAATTTCATGTACCTGATATGCTTCTTGTATTTTTAATTCCCGAATGTTATTCTTAGCTCTGTTTTCAGCATGTATTTCAACGAATCCGGGAGTAGTTTCCAAATCAGGAAATTTAAACTGTATTTCATCATCCCAGTTAATATTACTGTCGAAAGGCGAAGCAAAAATCTTTTTATTGGCACGCTTCACGAGATTACACGTTCCACATATAGGTACCAGATTATATAGACTCAGAGCAAAAAAAGGATATAATGACTTTGGATAAAAATGATCCAGCTGTGCACCAACTGAAACCTTTGAACGGCTATTTATGTAATCTCTGTTACAATAAGGACATACTGTAATCTTTGCTGCGTGCACAATCCTAACATTTACTTTTTTATCTCCTGCTATTGTCTGCGTTACCTTGGAAAATGTTTCACAATACTTTTTATATTTTTCTTTTATTTTCCGTTTTCCATTTACATTCATAGGAAAGCATTCCTGTAACATTGGGTTCTCATCCTGTTTTATATATTCATAAACACGTTTTAGTTCACTGTATGGAGCTAATACCAATTGCTTAAAGTCCTGCCCTATCACGAAAAAATCTGGTGGAAAAAACTTTTTGCATCCACTTACAATCTCTGTTTTCTCTGCCTTGCTAAATTGTTTCTCTACACTGGAATAAAATATTTTTTCAATCTTTGCCCCATATGGTTCAATCGATACCAACCTCTATTCTTCTCCCCTTATTCTTTTTATTTGTTCATCAATCATCTGTCTTTGTCTTTCTAATTCCTGTATCTTCCATTCTTTTGTGCTCTGCCTTGCTTCCTGCCATTCATCCAGCAGCTTTTTTAATCTGATACGATAAATTGGTTCTCCAATCTTTCCGATCAGAAAATTCAGCACTTCATAGGAATCGTCTGTTTCGTTTAGATATTCTACAAGTTTTGAATTTTTACCAGACTTTTCTTTCTCTTTATTTGAGAGAAAACAACTGATATCATTTATCAACTGTCTGCTGTATTCTCCAATCGTATAATTCATAAAAAAGTTTTTTGTTAAAAGCATATGAATATTCTGTCCAAATGTCTCGTCTCCTATATTCTGTCCATCGTCTATATACTTTACATCTTCCCGCAAAACATCCGAAATTATGAAAGGTGAATTGGTTGTCAAAATAACTTGAACTAATGAATCCTGTTCATTTTTCTGAATCATCTGCAACAATGTCATTAAATACTCCCGCTGCCATTCCGGATGATAATACAGTTCTCCTTCATCTATAAAAATAAGTGCTGCTTCGCCTTCCAGTAATGCTTCATCTCCAGTAAAACAATCTTCCTTCAAATATTCATTGATTTGTCTTCCAACCTTTCGATATCCAGCTATAAACCAATATAATCTCGCTAAAAAAACAAGTTTCGAATACTGTCCTGACGAAAGATATCTTAATGCCACTTCTGGTTTTCCTGCATACTTTTCAAGTATTCTCTTTAAATTTTCCTGGTCTGCATACATCTCTTTAAGTTCAATATCTTCTAATTGTTCACCATTTAAAACATTATAAATAAAGAATTTTGTGTCACTTGAAATATCCAGATATGCCTCAATCTCGCTTGTCGGTATACTATAAAAAAGAACCATCTGGTAACACAATTCTTTATTTGTCACTTTTTCATCAAATATCAAATTCCGTTCTTTCTGATTTTCTATACTTAAAGCTATTTTCCTCTTTTCAATCAGGCTTGAAGCCTCTGAGAAATCGCATTGTCTGAATCCATTCAAAGCCTTTGAAATTTGTATTTCTATTACACTTTTCTTTGTATATTCCCCTTTATCAGACCAGATTGCCTCATTTGTTCTAATCTGCTGTGAAAAATATGCTACTTTACACATATCATTTTCACTGCCCCAGACTCTTTTCTGATATGGTTCTACCTCGCCTGTACATATTTTTATTTCTTTCGTGTTAGATAAAAAATAATGCTTCTCACCAAAATTAAAGATAACAAAAAAACGTGTTCCTGTATCTAAAATTTCATATTTTTCATAATCACTTTCCTCAACATATCCTTCGGTACACGCAATTGATGATTCATCTATTATCTTAATCAGTTTAAAAAATGTTTCCCTCAAAAAATCAATGATACTTGTTTTTCCCGTTCCATTTTTCCCAACGATACAAGATAGAGAATATATCTCTTCCCCATAAAAATGAGGGAACACATTTTTTTTCTTTTTTGTGTCTTTTAATTGTTTTTCTCCTAATTGCAGTGTAAAAAGGTGATCCAGATCAAATACCTGCTGCGTGATTCCTCTATAATTCTCCAGATATAGCAGAGAAAATAGCATTGGTCTATATTTTAACTTACCAAAAGAAGTGTCCTCTGGCACCCCTTTTACCATTTTTTCTATGCTTACTCCTATTTCTCTTTCTTTGTATTTCTGCAGCCTCCAGTCATTTTTCTGGAAAGCAAATTTCATAAAAAGCTTATTCTTACTTTTTATTTGTATATTTCCGGATTCTAACACTATCTGAAATCGTAACTGATTATCCTGAAAGAAAGACCGGTGATCCAGCATATCATTCGTCCAATACGCTTCCGGTTCTTTAAATACTTTTATTTTCTTTTCCTCTAATGCCAAATCTAATGTATTATATTCCTGTCTTCCTTCTCCGTTTTGAAGCAGCTTATAATTAATTAAATTCGCGATCATTAACGAATCCAGATAAAAGAACTTTAACTCAGACTGTTTTTTCTCTTTTAACGTTGCGTTCATAATAATTGTTGTGATCTGATGTCGATATATTTCGTTATTCAATATCAAAAACAGCCTATACTGTTTTAAAAGCGTCTCCACAAGTCCTTCCGGCAAATTTCCTATATAGGAAGCTATTAAATTTATTCCATTGTAAGCATAACCAAAATCCTGTGGCGTTCCTGCATTGCTGATATGCGAATACAATGCTTCTGCGATTTTCTCATAGTATTTCTCTAAGTCCATATCTTTCGGATAATACTTACATAATAATACGATTGCTTCCTCATTATCTTGAAATTTTCCATAGAATTTTGCATAAAATTCCACAAGACCAAGATAAATAAATTGCCAGACCTCATTTATGTTCCATTTTTCACCAAACTTTTTCTTTTCTTTCTCCTGAATATGATATACAGCCCACGCAATATGTCTCTGAGACAATAACTTTATAACAGTGTCCCTATCTTCTTTGAAAAATATTTCATTTGCTTTCAAAAGTATCCTAAGTGTCTCTACAGCAAATGCTCTTACACAATTCTCATAGTCATCTGTTACATAATTTTTCTCATGCCCTTTTTCTATATGTACTTCGTTAATTTTTAACACGGTGTACAAAAAGCGTAATATATCACTATCGGTCTTATATTCAGCTGCATTCCACTGTTCCAACCCTTGTAAGCCTTTATCGGCAAATTGTTGGAATAATTTTTCAAATTCTTGTATATTAATTATCATAATGCGCTCATTCTTTTTCTATTGTAGTTTAACGTTAACTTGACTGCTTTTTCTTCACTATGCTCTTTGTTGGTATGTAACCTATGAAATAATATCTTCTCTTAAAAGTCCTTTTCCTCTAATCTGTCTTGGCATGACCGAATTCAGCCAGTTCAATCTCTCCAGCCTGGCAGTTCTTATTCGTAGAATCATAGGAAACATAAATACGTTCCCTTCGATTCCTCTTTGTATTCCATTCATTCAGAAAGCCTGTGCTCTTATCCTTAGAGATGCTCATAAAGAAATCACTTACTGACGCATCACTATAGATCTTCATACCAGAACTATACAGTGGATGATTGTATGCATAATCCGGATGATGCTGTGCTACATTGCTTTCTTCTACAATAGAGTAAGAGGAAAGGTCGAGCAGTAATGCCATATCCCTCTCAGAAAAGAACTGTCCAAGTAGCTTGTCTAACGAATAATCCGATACGATCTTATGTATTACAGCATATGTACCAACCCGCAGACAACTGCTGCGCTCTGTTCGTTCTTCCATACCTGCTAAAACTGCATCTGGAAAATATTTCAGAAAGGCTTCATTAGGAATCATCATAGTGTCATCATCCGCAGTCTCTTGTCTGTCCAGTTTAAATGCTGACATGACTATCCATTTTATCTACCAAAATATTTCAAATTTTGTTTAATTTCATGCTGTTTCTCTTCGTGAATGCTCTTATAAGAAATATAAATTTCCATATTTTTTAGAATTTCTCTGAGATCCTTTATAATCTCCTTATCTCTTGATTTCAATTCCAACATTACCTTTTTCTGTGATGGTGCAATTGCTTTTAAATTATCATATCTTTTCCAAATTGAATTTTCAAAACAGGTTTTTCCATTCATCGATATTTTATTAATTTCTTCTGCCAAACTAGCTGTACCACATAGACATCCTTTATTGTATATTTTTATCTCCTCAATAATTGCAACACCCACACCATTATTCTCAACGTTAATGGCAATCCTGTCCTCTAAATCCACCAGATTAAACGTAATATAAGGCAACACACTTTGCTCTGTCATTTTTTTCTGAACCAAAAAAGTAATAATTGAAATCAGAACAGCCACTATGGCTACCACTATGTCAGCATCCAAATAAAAACCTATTTCTCTCCACGGAATTATAATGCCAAACGTAAATCCTATTATAAATCCTAAGATAGCCTTTATATTTTCCATTTTAAAACAAAATTTTTTCATAATATCCAATTTCCTTTTATCTCTATCTGACTCTTTTTATCATTGATCTGGTTTACACCATATATCCCAGTGGAATTTTTCACACTTCAGTAAACATTACCCCAAAAGATTCCACAACTGGTAATGTATTCACATGCTATATTTTTCAATCAGACACTCATGGACTTTATTTTTTTTATCATAATTGATTCCAACAAGTAAAATGTCTTCTGTATACTGAGCAAGTGATTCCGGGTACTTTTTTTCTTTAATCTGGCGAATTGCTGTTTCAACGTTTTTATTCCATTTTAATTCAACAACCAATGCCGGATAAGAATTCTTGTATTCTGGTTTTGGTATAAAAACAAAATCTGCAAATCCTCTTCCTGTCGGCATTTCCCTAACTGGCTTATAGTATTGCTCCATTGTGCTCAAATAAGCTATTGAGATTACACAGCTAAGCGAATTTTCATCATTGTATGAAATTGCAGGAATGTATTCCGTATGTATTTTCCCAATCATATCTGCAACTGTTTCTTCCTCCATGTCTAATGCAGCAGCCAGTAATTCCTGCGATTTTTGTCCAAATATCACTAGTTGAGTCCACGCTTTATCCCTTGTTGCATATATGAATTCCTGCCTTATTTCCTCATTTGGAATAAATGCTTCTTTTTGTAACGGATCATATGCAAGATATCCAAGATGAATCAAAAGTGTCAATACATCATCTTTACTTTTTAAATTGACCATATCGTTTTGAAACATTAATGGATTTACTTTAACAAAACTGCCTGCTATCATCTCTATAATAGCATTTTTCAGACCATCAAAATTCATATTGATAAAAGGAATAATTGATTCAAATGTACTCGTCTGTGACCAGTAACTTCTAAACTCACATCTTTGTATAACACTTACTACTGCTTTCGGATTATATACATGCTGTTTTCCAAGCATATACCCATCATACCAATATCTTACCTTGTCATAATTCATGTGATATTCTTCACATAGTCCTTTTACTTCCGCTTCTGTAAAACCAACATATGGTGCGAGTTTGCCGGCACTGAGCTTCGTATATTCGTCAAAATTGTTAAGTGCCGACTGTGTTTTTTCTCTCTTGACCGGAAGTATACCTGTCATGTATGCCAGTTGAATATATTTCGTAGGTTCCGTACCTTTAAAAAGACCACGCATGAAATTAATATAATCATGCTGCACCTTTTTGTTCATTGCTTCATCCCTTATTAATACATCCCACTCATCTATAATGACAATAAATTTGCGTCCAGTATTCTCCTTGATTCTTGACAGCGCATCCTCTGCTATAATACGCAGAAAGCATATTGGCAGTAATTGATTTTCCGAAACGTCTCGGTCTGCTTTTACATATATATCCATCCGTAGTATCCAAAACCTTGTTAATCTCTCCGATAAATCCTGTCTTATCTACATATATCTGTGAATTTAATGCAACCTGAAATGCACTGTTATCCAGATTTACAAATGTTCCCATATACTTTTGCTTCTCCTGCTTTCGACTATATCTGGAACCAATCAGCTATGTTCTTCCTATAAATTCTTCTCTATTTTTTCTATATCATCTTTTAAAATAAGATAACTTCTTAATTCACCATCTGATGTCTGATTACTTTGATCCGATATATATTTTATTTTATCTTCCAATTCTTCTATTTGTGTCCAAAGTTCTCTCTCATTTTTTTCTTCGCAATATTTTTTTGTCTCTACAATAGCTCTTTGTAATCTGGTCTTAAAAACATATGGTCTGACTTTATTATCCTGCAACAGATTACCCCATAATGTTTTCATCAGTTCTGCCATAATAAATCTCCTTTCCGCACGAAATTAATCTTTCAGCTTTATCTAACCATATTTCAACGTCTTCCCCTGTCATCTTTTCAATATGCTCAGATTTTCCAGTTATATACAACCGGTTCATGTACAGCCTCTCATATTTATCTATGGGAATATCGCATCTTCCTTTTAATAAAGAATTGCATACTTCAATTGCAGTTACCCTGCCATATACTCTTTTCCCCATAAGGAAGTCAATTGCCATGGCTGCATTACGGATAATGGAAGCTAATACAGATAATTCATATGCAACATCAAAATATTCATCTCCCATTCTGGCTCGTATGTCCTTACATATTATACTATAATCATTCAAGTCCTGCATTGTTCCCTTATATTCGGGCAAATTTTCCAAAATATTTTTCAAAAAACTCCTTTTGGAATATAACATTCTGCCTTCCTGTTTTATGTGCCATAAAAAATAGGAACCTTTTTGAGCCATTTCCTCTATTTTATGTATTTCATAAAGTGAAATCCACTCCAGCGGAATTCCCATATTCTGCGATAACTGTAATTTCATTCTTTTATATTCTTCTTCCTTACATTCCTGCATAATTACTAAAATATCAAGATCACTATATTGATCCTGTTCCCCTCTGGCATACGAACCAAACAACCAGATTTCTTCTATTTTTTCCTGCTGTTTTATAGAATATTCTTTTCCTTCTATCTGGAATAAAATCATCTCTCCACCTATGATCTGCGATTAATATATCGAAAAACTGCTGCCACAAAAAATCCCACCAAAATAACACCGATGCCGCCCTCGGTCACAGATGCAATTTCGTAAGCAGACGGATGTAGAAAACTATAATTGGCAACCGGACTCATTGTAAAAAAATTCGAAAGACTGATATAAAGTCCATCATACCAATTTAACGACGTGCCGTCCTTTTGTATGTCCATATTCTGATATATCACCCAATATACTCCTACAACCAGACACATGTTTACAATCAAACGACGCAAACGTTCGCCATACCCCCAAAGCACCTTATTCAATTTGCTTAACAGGTAATGAAATAAGCCACTGCATGCATCCCAGATATTATACTTCTGATAATATCCATTATCCTCTGTCTGTGAGTGATAAAACTTTTTCAGATAATATCTCTCGCTTGCCTTCTTCTCTTCAAAATAATAATTTCGAAAATTTTCGTCATCTCCGGCATGCAATGCTTCAAGACCTAAATTTCTACACAAATCCCGTGTTAAATTATGCCATTTCTGTGGCAGATTATTCTTAATCGCATTAAATGCAATATAACATTCTTTAAAATCTGCATATTGAAACACACAATTTATAAATGTTGCTTCATCAAAATTACAGTCAATAAAAACTGCTCCAGTAAAGTCACAACAATCAAATGACGCCTCTCTGAAATAGCAGGAAATGAATATCGAATGTGCCATATTCAAATGGGAAAACCCACTTTTTCGCAAGCCAAGTTTAGCAAATACGCAATTATCAAATTTTACACCTTCGATAATTGCTTTTTTGTCCCAGCGATAACCAGCAAATACAATATCCGTATATTCATTCTGGCTAAATGTTGGTTTCTCTGTAATGTCTTCTGTATATACCTCATTATACAGCTTCTTATTTTCAAAATATTGTTGCATAACTCATTCTCCTTAGCAAGTGCGCATATCCGCAAAAACTTTTCCCTCTCTATGCTACTGACAGCCCTATATTTTTCTCTTAATTATAAATAAAGTGTATAAGCTTTGAACTTTTTCTCAACTTACACACTTTACTCCTATTTGTACAAATCCTTTCTTAGTCGGTCCACAAGAATATTAAATTGTTCTTCACTTTGCAAACGAATAAACTTATCTACTTCCGCGACAAGCCCCGCGTCGTTTGAAATCAATTTCAACTTAGGAATTGCCATTTTCAAATCATTTATTGCATTATTTCTATTTCGTTCATTTGGTAACTCCTGTATATTATAGTTTGCAACATGTAAAGAGTATCTTGCCTCAGTTGGAAAAAGTACAATTTGTGCAAATATAATTATGGATTCGTATTCTCTCTTTTTTTCATCAAAAATATACTTTCTCTTATCTTGCATTGGCTGAAAAATAAGTGTGGATAATATCAGCGTTATTACAGAAGAACCTAATATACTAATAATTATGGATATTACATTATCTATACTCATTTTGGTTGTATCTAATTCTCCCTTCTCTTATTATTTAAAAATTATATCATAAAAATGTATAAGTGTCACTTGCTTAATTATGCTTTTTTCTTTACCATTCAGCTCCTTATTCATATCCAAGTGCCTTTTTTATATACTGATAATCGCCTACCTTTCCCCTACTTCTTGTCTAATCTAAATTTAATATCCTTAACTATTTCAGATTTATGAAAACTTTGATATCTTTTGGGACTAATTTTCATATGGATTTGTGTAATCAATTCTATCAATTCATTATCAATTCGCAAATTATTTCCAAAAAATCTTGATCGGTAGTAAAATGTCAACTTCATTAGAGCAATTTTTAAAATATCTTTAGAGCCCTCGTTTCTTATATATTCTCCCAATATATTTTTCAAACTAACAATTTTTAAATCACATTTTAAAAATGTCAACATAAATATTTCAAAAGATTTTCCCTTCTTATTTTTTATCAGTTCATTAATTGCAGCTTCTAATTTCGGGGTTCCGACATTCTCAAGTATCATATTTTGTATAGCAATAGGATAAAGCAACTTAGTAATATCTATCATCTGAATTTTTAATTTTTCAAATTCTTCTTCACTTTGAATTCCTAGATGCGATTTTTCATTTTCAGTAAGTTCATTATATTTGAGTTCTTTTCGCATATAGTCAAAAATCTTGATCAGCATTGAATAAAGCATATTCATACCATACATATAATACTCTAAATGTTCTATTTTATATTTGTTATCAAGCAATTCTGCATTTTTCAAAATACTACCATACATATGTAGCAGTACAAAAAAATCTTCTGCCTCACTTTCCTTTATCTCTCTCTTATTAATCTCCGTTGGATTTGTCTCTATATATTGATTTGAAGTGTCACTAGCTACATCCAACTCCTTTTGAGTAGGTCTATTTTTTGTCACGTTAGAAATCAACTGCTCCTTATTCATCTTAAATTCTGCCATAATTTGCATATCATTCAAATCATCAACTAAATCAATGTTGTCAATTACTATGCTCATAATATCATTAGATAAATTTTCCAACAATTCTGTACAATTTTGATTAAGACCCGAATAAAAGCATATTTCATTTCTAAAATAGCTTCGTTTTCCTTTCTTTGTTATCTCATCAAGAAATTCTTTGTTATTGTAGGCATACTGAGCCAAAAAATACTCTAAAAAACTTGTATGACTAAAAACAATATAGTTCCCCGAATAAGATAAAATATTCTTTTCCAAAAATAAAATATCAAACCTGCTATCTGACAGTTTGTATCCTTTTACCTTATGGTACTCCTCTACTATTTCGTCAAATTCTTCTTTACTAAAATAGTATTCATTTTTTAAATACATTTCGTGCGCAATATGGCTCAAGAAATTTTGTTTTAATCTAAATCCATATTCACTACGCAATGACTCCTTGGGCGATAATTTTTCAAGAATTATCTCTAAATAATTTTCCATAACAATTGCCTCATTTGTAGGGACAAAATTATTATCTTCATCCCATATAACCATAAAAATGGCAATGTTAAATGGTGTTTTTGCAAAATTTATTTGGTTACAATAAGCATCTATTTTATTAACAGTATCATCAACATCTATAATGTCTTCTCTGTTATCAGCCCATTTAGTAACCATTTCTCTAATTTGTGATTTTCCTATATATTGAATATATATTTGTTTAAAAATAGCGCCATAATCAGGAATCTGTTTCACATCAAGAGACTGAAAAAAATCCTCTTGTATAGTTATAACAAATCTATTCTTGTTATACTTTTCAATAAATTTATTAATCCACAAAGTATGATTGAACAAAATCGCTGCGCGATGGCCTGCCAAGGCTGTGGCGCAGTTTTATTT